>Ga0068714_10000983_pt1 | contig 45643 bp, 45 predicted proteins | sample MTBNYHSulfiMetaG_FD_62988 | JGI IMG/M metagenome (GOLD analysis project Ga0068714, IMG submission 62988) | Enrichment culture microbial communities from rom New York Harbor, USA that are MTBE-degrading - MTBE-NYH (New York Harbor Sulfidogenic)... | ecosystem: Environmental > Aquatic > Marine >... | reverse complement strand
CACAGGGAAAGAAGGCCACTCCAATAGCAGCTAAGCCAGCTGTAACACTAGCAAAACGGTCAAGTCGATTGTACTCATTATCATAGCCGCAGTAGGTGATGAGAAATATTCCAAGAGCGACGAGAACACCTACAAAAACTACCACGGCCCCCGTATGATAATAGGCGCTGACCGAGCTCAGTAGATTCCAGCGCTGCAATCCTTCTGTGGGCCTCCATCCAGCGATAACCCAGGTGAGGATAGGAAGTATTAGACCTAAGATCCCGATTAACAACCGATAACGGTGGCTTGATAGATCGTCCGCCCCGGAATCAGCGAATACCGATTCACGCACTGTAGGGGGATCAGGAAGTTGGGTTTTTGATGTCACAGTAACCTCTTATGGTAAAAAAATTTTCAAATAATATTATTCCCATTAATAATTTATAATGCCAATTAAATCATTGGTTAATTGGAGAAAGGCCAACTCAAAATAACACCGTTATATTTACTTCCAAGCCTGACTCCAATAGGCTCATGGTTATAATAAACCAAAATTATTTTATGGCAAAAATTAATCAAGTCAATCATTTTTTTAATTATATAATATTAATATATATTGTCGCATCTTCATGGCCTGTCAGCAGTCGTTTTATTTTAAGGAACAATTTGAACTATTTTGGTATTGGGGGCTGGAATCAAACATCCAAGGAGACAAGATCCGTTTTTTATGGAAGTTTAAACCATCCCCCCCTCATACGTCTGATCCTGGTAAATTCCCCCGCATGGTCTCGATCAGCTCCGAGACCCGTGGAGATAGGTATACTCCTCCAAAACCCTCTTATGGGCCGCTTGAGCAATCCTCTCCCTCTCCCCTGGCGATAAATAACTCGGCTTTGTCCCTGGCCTCCTCGGACGAGGAGTGGACCGCAGCCTCCTTCTCCGGCTCGAATTGATCGAAGAGCTGCTCCCGGTGGTCGGTCAAGAGTACCCCCCCGCAGCCTGGAACGTCGAAGATCCGCTGTGGTTGAGCTCGGTCTTCAACTGGAGGCTGGTGGCGTTGAGGTTGACCTGGCGGGGTTACAGAAGGCCACGAGGTGGTCGTAGTAGCCCAGGGGCGGGTGGAGGACGAAGCCGTCGCCTCCGAAAAGATCCCACCGCAGTAACCGATCACGATGACCGGCAGTCCCTAGATGTGGTTTCAAAACTTCAATCGGGTTCGAGATCAAGGAAGGCGAAGAAGCGCAACGCAGGAATATAAGTTAATATTTCAAGGATTTGATTCCCTGATCTGTTGCTTTAGCTCCAGGCCGGAGGGGAGGGTTTGAAACCAAATCTAGGCATCTTCCTTTTTTGACCCGCTGATAATAGAAGAAATGATTTTTTCCGCATCCTCGCGGGATCTGACAACATGGGTATTGCTGAAGATCTCCTCTGCAAAAGTTTGCCACATTCTGGCAAGACCATATTTCAAGTCAGTCGGGACTATCGATATCCAATGAGCCCCCGGATAAGTATCCCCAAAACCCCGGAATCGAGAGGCAACCAACTGCAATCCATCGGCTGTTACTTCTTCAACCTCTGCTTCACAGTAATCCGAAAGCATAACGAGCGGCGTTTCTTTTGCATTTTTCAGGATCCAAGTATTTCTGTCGCCATAACCCAAGGCAATGATTTCACCGGTCAACTTTCCAAACCATTTTGTCTCGATTACCTTGCCGTCATGGCTCAACGAAAATGAATAGTTCATAAGAGCTCCTGTTGGCAGGATTAAATCATCACCTGGTCTGGTTAGCTCCCGGTTAGACCATCCTCCCCTCGTACGCCATTGCCTTATAATTCCGCCTCATAACCTCGATCAGCTCCGAGACCCGGTGGAGGTAGGTGTGCTGGTCCAAAACCCTTTTATGGGCCGCCTGGGCGATCCTCTCCCTCTCCTCCGGGTGAGACAGGAAGAACCCAGCCTTGTCCCTGGCCTCCTCGGGCGAGGAGAAGACGGCCGTCTCTTTATCAGGCTCGAAATGCTCGAAAAGCTGCTCTCGATCATCGGTCAGGAGGAACCCCCCGCAGGCCGGCACGTCGAAGATCCGCTGGTTGAGCCCGGTCTTCATCTGGAGACTGGTGGCGTTGAGGTTGATCTCGCAGAGGTTGTAAAAGGCCGGGAGGTGGTCGTAGTAGTTGAGCGGCGGGTGGAGCCGGAAGCCGTCGCCCCGGAGAAAGTCCTCCCAGCCCAGGTCCCCGACCACGGTGAGCGGCAGCCCCTTGAGGGCCTTGAGCATGGCCAGCCTATAGACCTGGGTGGCCCGCCAAAGGATCAGGGCCTCCAGGTCGATCAGCTCCGCTTCATTGAAACCGTCCACCGGGGCGCTGTCCAGGAGCCCGGCCGCGGCCAGATGGGGCCGGACGTCATATCCCGGGCTCCCGGTGAAAAGTTCGGCCGCTTGATCCACCTTTGGGAGCAGGCTTTCCGGCAGGTTCAACTCCCGGATCTTCCTGGCCACGGCGTCGGTCATTGAGTTGCCCACAAAAGCCGCCTCGAACCGCCCCCAGTCCGGCAGCTCGGTCTTTTTCATAGGCCTGAAAAGAGCATTGTCCGTTCCCAGGGGCAGGTAGTGGAGGTGCTGGTGGCCCAGGGCCTTGAGCTCGGCCAGGTAGTCCCGGTCCCAGAGGAAGATGGTTCCCCAGGGGGAGCGGTTCTCCTGAAAGTGGCGGATGATCAGGAGCGGCGAGTCCACGTACCAGGAGGCAAAGGGCATCCTGATCTGGCTTAGGAAGCCCGTCAAAATTCCGTCCCGGTCAAAGCCCAGGTGATTGACGGTCAGGACGAAGTCCGGCCTGAACTCGACTATCTCCCGGATCAGGTCGGCGATGAGCTCCTCGGCCCCTATCTCCTTGTCCCGGATCATCACCAGCCGCTGCTCGTGGCCCAACCTGGCCAGGGAGCTCTTAAGCTCGGTCAGGAGAAAGTACTTCCCGGCCAGAATCAGGACCCTGACCTGGGGGGAGCGGAACTTGGGGAAGGTCAGCTTCTCCCCCAGCCGGACCTTCTGAACCTCGGTCAGCCGCTCGGCCAGAAGGCCGTGGGTTTGGGGCATGGCCCTTAGGGAGGGCCTGTGAACCAGGGTCTTGAGGGCCGGGAAGCCGGCCTTGATCTGGAGCCGGCCCAGCCTGGTCAGGGCCGACTCCGGGTCGCGGTCCAGGATCAGCTCCAGCCCCGGCCGGCCCAGGAGCTGCCTCAGGTCCCGGGCCTTTAAGGCCGCCTTGAAGGCCGCTCCGCCTGGGTCCAAGACCACCAGCCGGACCTGCTCCGCCAGTCGGTGGCTGAGCGCCTCCAGGTGATAGCCCAGGCCGAACCCCAGGACGACCACCATCCCCGCGCCTTCCAGGTCCAGACCCTCGGCCCACCTCCCGGCCTCGGCCTCGGGGTCGTAGCCGCTGTGAAGGGCTGTCCAGCGCCCCCCCTCCTCCCGGGCCTTGAGCAGCGGCCCGCCCTTGGGCCCCCTGCCCAGGATCGTCTCGGCCGGGCCGTCTCCCTCCGGGATGCAGAGGTCGGGGAAGAGGCGGTCCAAGACCTCCTGGTTGATCGCCTCAAAGGAAGCCCCGTCATAGATCGCCTCAGCCTCCTCCGGACGGGAGGCGCCGCCCCGGAGCCCTTCCCGGCCCTGGGCCTGATCAAGGCCGATGCCCTCGATCATCTCCACCCACTCCCGGACGATCCCGACCCAATCGTGCCCCGCCCTGACCTTCTCCCCCGCGGCCTCGGCCAGCTCCAGCGCCCGCTCCGGCCGGTCCAGGAGCTCCAGGCTCCGGGCCAGGAAAAGGTCCTGGTAGTCCTCCCCGCCGGGCCGGCCCGGGATCAGGAACCGGGGCTCGGCCACGGTCTCCCGGAGGGCGAACCGGTCGCTGGTCAGGATGGGGGTGCCCAGGGCCTGGGCCTCCAGGGCCACCAGACAGGAGATCTCGGCAAAGGTGCAGGGGTAAAGAACAAAAGCCGATGAGGCCAGGAGGCGGTAGTAGTCGGGCTTGGCCAGCTCCCCCAGAAGCCTCACCCCCGGGGTCGACCCGGCCAGCTCCCTCAGGCGGCCGTACTCCCGGGCCAGGTCCGGTCCCACCGCCCCCTCGTCGATCCCGTAGCCGCACAGGTTCAGCTCCAGCTCTGGCCGCCGGGCTTTGAGCCGGGGCCAGATCCCTTCCAGGAGCAGCCCCAGCCCCCTCTCCGGACGGGAGGCGTAAACCGCCCGCCCCGGCTGGCGGGTCAAAGCCTCCTGCCTCACCCTTTGGATCAGCTCCAGATCCAGCCCGTTGCGGGTCAGGGCCAGCTTCCCGGCCGCGGCCGGGAGCCTCCGGGCCGTGTCATCCAGGTGGAAACGGGAGAGACAGAGGATGAGGTCTATCCGGTCCAGCCTCGGGGCCAGCGATGACGGCCGCTGGAGGATGTCGTGGAGCCAGAGGACGGTCCTGGCCCCGGGGCCCAGCTCCCCGGCCAAACGGTCCGCCAGCTCGGGCAGCCTGGAGACGATGACCGCCTCGAACCGGGCCCCCTCCCCGGCCGGCCATTGGGACAGCTCGTGGAGGGTCAGCCCGCCTTCGCTCCCCGGCCGGGGGCAGTTGGCGAAAACCTCCACCCGGTGGCCCTGGGCGGCCAGGGCCCCGGCCGCCTGAAGAAGGGCCGTCTCGCTGCCCCCCAGGGCCCCGGAGCCGAGGCTGCCCAGGTGAACCGGCTCTCCGGCCGCGAGGAGGGCCAACCTCATCCTCGATATTCCCCGGAGTGCTGCAACATAATGGCTTCACTGGCAAAAGACATATTATTTGATTGACCCGTCCGTCTTGCTCGGTTAAAGTTAGTCACCACCACTAGTTGGTGAGCGAGCGGACTTTAAGTTTACCTTCATTTTTCCTTAAAGTTAATTCCGGCCCTGGCCGATAAGCCGAATGAAGAGGTGAGGAAACGGACGAGAGCATGACCATAACCACCTATCAGGTCCAGAACATCCTCCGTACCTACGGCCGGATGCTGGGGAGGAAGAGGAGAGACGCCCAGGGCGTGGACGACCCTTCCGCCCAGACCCCCCTGGACCGGGTGGATATCTCCTCCGGGGCCAAACGGCGCCAGGTGATCAACAAGATCGCCCAGGAGATCATCGGCCAAGTCACCGCCCAACCCCTGGGTCGGAGTCAGACCGAAAACGAGGCCCTGGGGGAGCTCTCCCGGGAGTTCGGAAGGAACCTGGAGGCCTTCCGCAGCCAGGCGGGCGGTTTCCGTTTCGCGGTGGTGGACCCAGAGACAAAAAGCATCCTCGAGGAGCTCTCCCCGGAGGATAATCGGCGCCTGGAACAGCGTCTCGGGGAGATCGCCCGGAGCATAGTTGATCGCAATATGGTCAGCTGAGGTCGAACCCCAGGAGGGTGAGCCATGAAGATAACCGATCAATACGATCCGACCCTTCGCCAGGTCAAGGACACCGGAAAGACGGCCAAGGCCAAGGCCGACCGGGCCAAGGGGGAGACCGCCGGCGCCGAGGGGGATAAGGTCCAGCTTTCCAGCCGCTCCAAGGAGTTCGCCAAGGCCGCGGCGGTGGTGGAGAGCAGCCCCGAGATCAGAACCGAGAAGGTGGACTCGCTCAAGGCCAAGGTCAGCTCCGGCGAGTACAAGATCGACCCGGACCAGGTGGCCAACAAGATGGTCGAGGAGCATCTGTCCGAACTGGTCTAACCCGCCGGACCCTGAATCGACAAGGACCGGACCCCGCCTGGGGTCCGGTTTCATTTTCGGGGCCCGGTCTTGGCCTTGGGGCCGAAGCCGTGGAGAGGCTGCTTGTGGGAGTACCGGCTGTCCTCCACAATGAGCTGCTCGGCCAGCTTGCGGCGGGGGTTGATCACCAGGGGACCGATCAGGTTGCCGGTCATCTTCTCCGGCCGGCCGGCCGGAATGGTGACCAGGACGTAGACGTCCAGCTCGGCTGAGGTTTGGGCCTCCAGGGCCTCCAAGACCCCCTCCCCCAGGTTGATCTTGTAGTCGGGGCTGAAGAGCCTGGGAGAGGTGATCACAAAAGCCAGACCGGGATCGTCCAGGGATTGGAACCAGACCAGGGCCGAGCCGGGGTTGGGGGTCAGGATGACGTAGCGAAGCCGGTCGGCGAAGCCGATCAGGCCCCGCTTCATGGTGATGACCTGATCCTCGCCCACGGCCACCTTGCCGAATCTGGTGGTCTCGATCTCCATCATTCCCGCTCCAGGGCTCCCCTGCCCGCGACCAGCTCCAGGGCCAGGTGGAGGTCGTCGGGCTTGGCCGCCGCTGCGGCCAGGTTCTCCTCCTGGATCCTCAGGAAGACCTCCTCCCGATGAATGGCCAACTCGGCCGGAGCCTCGACCCCCAGCCTCACCTGCCGGCCCCGGACGTCGATGACCGAGATCCGGATCCCTTCACCGACGATTATGTTCTGCCCGACTTTCCGGGTTAGGACCAGCAAATCAGCTCCATCCGGGAGGTCCGGTGATCCGTGACCCCCAACGCCCCCCTTGGCCTGGTCAGGGTTGAACCCTGGGCGGCTTTCCGGGGAATATCGCTCCTTGACTCGCCCAGGACCTCCCGCCTCTGCCTTACCTCACGGGGCTACAGATAGTCCACCAGGCTTAAGGACGAGATCCTGGAGATGGAGGTCAGGGTGGCCTGGTAGGCCGTCTCCATCATGTTCAGCTCCATGATCAGGTCCGACAGATCGGCTCCCTCAGTCTCGGCCAGGAGCTCCTGGCTGGTCAAGGCGAAACTGGTGTTGATGTTGGTCCGGAGCTCCAGCCGGTTGATCCGGGCCCCCACCGAAACCTGGTTGGTGACCAGGGATTGCCGGGCTTGCTCCAGCTTCTCCAGGGAGCGTTGGATCCCGTGCTGGTCGTTGGACTCCAGCTGGACCTGGAACTCGCGCATGACGTCCAGGATGTTGTCGGCGTCGCCCGCCCCGCCCATCATCTCCGTTCCGGTGACGTTGCGTTGGACGGAGTCGGTGTAGCCGATGGTATTCTTGAGCTGGGCCTCGTTGCCCCGGTAGTAGCCCACGTCGATGTCGAACTTGTCCCCGGCCCTGAGCGTGGTCCCGTTCTCGCTGAAGGCCACCTTGACCCCCAGGTACTCGCCGTGAACCTCGTCGAAGATCTGGGTCAGGTCCTCGCTGGCCAGGTAGGTGTCGTCGTCGCCCTCGATGAGCTGGCCGCCCGCGTACTCCAGGACCCTGAACCGGGCCTGCTCCGCCCCGCCGCTCAGAACCGCCCAGCTCATGCCCTCCATCAGGCCGGTCCCGTCGTTCCCCGGGGCCAGGGAGGCCGAGACGGCGGAGGCGGCCGAGGCGTTGAGGGCGGCCATGACGTCGGCCGCCGTGGCCAGGACGTTGGAGCCCTCGTCGTCCACGGCCAGGGTCACCAGGATGTCGTAGTTGGAGGTGATGGTGGCCGTGGTGGTGGAGACTCCGGAACCGCCTTCCAGGTATCGGATCCGGTAGCTGTTGCCCCCTGTCCCGGCCGAGAGGGCGGTGATCCGGAGATCGTTGTCGGCTCCGCTGATCCCCGCGTTGAGCCAGGCCTGGCGGGGTCCGCCCACGGCCCCGTCGGTGGTGATCTCCACGATGTAGCGCCGGGAGAGCCCGGTTTGGCCGCCGGAGAGCTGGGTCGAGCCCAGGGGCTGGGCCAGGGTGGTGGAGGCGATCCCGTCCCGGAGCTCCACGTCGATCAGCCTGGCCGCCTCGGGGGTGGACTCCACCGCCCTCATCACGTCCCCCAGGGTGGAGATGACCTGACCGGTGGAGTCGGTCCCCAGATGGACCCGGACCGTGTAATCCACGATCTCCACCTGGAGGGGCGAGTTGGAGACCCCGGGGTTGTCGAAGCGGATGGAGTAGGAGTTGTACTGGGAGCCCTCGTTGTCGGCGAAGACGTAGAGGAGCGGCAGGTTGGAGCCGGCCCACTCGCTGGTCTCGTCGTAGTTGTCGGAGAAGAAGGACAGGCCGGCCCCGGAGACCAGGGCCAGGGGACCGCTGGTCCCGCCCAGGTAGACCTGGTGGGCCTGGGAGGGGAGGACGTTGGAGTCCTCCCCGGTCAGCCGGAGCTGGTAGACCCCCGAGCCGGAGAGGATGTCGGCGGTGATCCACTGGCTGCCCCCCCCGGCCATGGAGAGGATAGAGGCCGAGATGGAGCTGACCCAGGCCGGGCCGCCGTTGAGACCGGCCACCCCGCCGAAGCTGGCCAGGTAACCCCCGCCGGTGGAGGTGGTGGCAAAGCTTAAGGCGTAGCTTCCGGCCCCGGTCACCCGGAGGACGTAGCCCGAGCCGGTGTGTTCGCCCAGGTGGGAGGTGGGGACCACCGAGGCCGTGGCCCAGCCGGAGGCCCCCCCGCCGGTCAGCAGAGAGCCGGAGTTGACCGTGGAGCCGTTGAGCTCCAGGTAGGAGGTGTTGGCCGAGACCCGGATCAGGTTGCCTCCGGTCCCGGTGTCCTTGGCGAAAAGGTACATCGACTGGGTCCCGGCATTGGACTGGACCGCCCAGACGTCGGCGCTGGCGATGTTGTTGAGGGCGTTGAGGAGGGCGGTCATGGCCGCGTCGGCGGACATGGTCGCCCCGCCCATGGAGATCACCTGGGCCCCGGAGACGGAGCCGGTGGCCCCGGCCGAGTTGAGGAACTCGAAGGTCTGGTTGCCGATGGAGACCACCGTGTTGGAGTTCAGGGCGCTGGTGATCTCGAACAGCCCCCGGGCGGCCGGACCGTCGTTGACCTCGGCGGCGATGGAGGCCAGGGTGGTCCCGGAGGTCACGTCGATCAGCCCGAACAGGTCGGCCAGGTCCTGGGAGCCGCCGGTGGAGCCGTAATCGTACCAGAAGGCGAACTGCCCCGGATCGTTCAGCCCCAGGCTCAGGCTGGAGTAGATGGCGCTGGTGTTGAAGCCGTTGGCCACCCCGGTGGCGGAGAGGTTGGCGTAGCCCACCCCGGCCGCGGTCCAGGAGCCAAGGTCGGTGTTGGCCCTGACGGTCAGGGAGTTGCCGGCCGAACCGGCCGCCCTGGCGAAGATGAAGATGGCGTTGGAGTCGCCGGCCCCGTTGGACTGGACCGCCCAGGTGGCCGCGTTGGAGAGGCCGTTCATGACCTGGAGGAGGGCCGAGATGGCCGCCGCCTGGCTCATGGTCGAGCCGCCCATGGAGATGATCACCGCCCCGGCCTGGCTGGTCACGGCCGTGGCCGAGTTGACGAACTCGTAGATGGTCGAGCCGATGATGATGAAGTCGTTGCTGGCCGCCGAGCCGTCGAAGGTGAGGATGCCCCGGGCCGCGGTCCCCTGGTTGATCTGGCTGACGATGTCCTCCAGGCTCATGGTCGAGGTGACCTGGTTGAAGGCGAAGATGTCGGCCGCCTCACTGGCCCCGGAGAAGTCGCCGTCGTCGTCGTAGTAGAAGCTGAAGTAGCCCGAGTAGTCCAGGGCCAGGTTCCGGCTGGTCTCCTGAAAGTCGGCCACCACCCGGTGCTGCCCCAGGCCGTTGAAGTCCACGTAGGTCCGGGCGTGGCCGTGGTAGTAGTTCCCTCCGGCCGTGACCAGGCCGCAGTAGTCCCGGGCGTTGGTGGCCTCGGCCTGGGGCGAAGCGATGTGGAAGGTGTCCAGGAAGGGGGTGGTCAGGATCTTGTCCCCGGCGAAGATCTGGTTCCCGCCCAGCTTGGTGTTGGCCAGGGAGATCAGGTTGAGGATCAGTCCCTCGATCTCCACGGCCGTGTCGGCCCGGTTCTGGGCCGTGTAGGTTCCGGTGGCCATCTGCTCGGCCAGCTCCCGGGCCCGGGAGAGGATGTCCTCGGCGTTGGCCAGGACCCCGTCGGTGGTCTTGAGCCAGTTGTCGGCCATGGTGATGTTGCGCTGGTACTGCTCCAGGGCGGCCAGGTTGCGGCGGCTGCCGAGGATGGAAACAATGGCCACCGGGTCGTCCGAGGGTTTGTTGACCTCCTTGCCGGTGGCCACCTTGTAGTTGGCCTCGGTCAGCTCCCGGTTATAACGCATCAGGGACTCGCGCATGCTGTTGTAGGTACCCCTGAAGGTGACCCGGTAAGGCATCGTTCTCTCCTAGCCTATATCTGCATCAGGGTCTGGAGCAGCTCGTCCCCGGTGGTGATGATCCGGGCTGCGGCCTGGTAGGCCCGCTGGTACTTGAGCATGTTGATCAGCTCCTCGTCCAGGTTGACCGCGCTCTGCTCCTTGATCAGGCTGTCGAGCTGGTTGGCCATCATGGTGTGGAAGTCCTCGTTGACCGAGGCCTCGTTGCCCAGGACCCCGATCTGGCTGACGATGGTCCCCAGGAACTCGCCCAGGGTGGCCTCGGAGGTGGAGGTGGTGGCCCCGCCGGAGAGGGTGTAGGTGGTCAGGTCCAGGCTGACCCGGGTCTGGCGGAGCAGCCCGATGGCCAGGGCGTTGCGGTTGTCGCCCGGGCTGTACTCCCCGGTCTTGCCGTTGACCGGGGGCGTCCCGTCCTCCTCCACCCCGGCGATGAACCCGGCCGCGATCTTGGTGTGGTCGTTCAGGACCACCTGGTTGACCTCGATGGAGTCGGCGTCCTGGCCGTGGAAGAAGGTGTTCAACCCCAGGGCGGCCAGGATGCTGGAGTTGACCCCGTAGGGCTCGGTCTCGGACTCGTACTCGGTCACCTCGCCGAAGTTGAAGGAGAAGCCGCTGTCGGTGCTGAGGCTCAACCGGCCGTCGGTGATGGTGGCGTTGAGGTTGTCGATGGCCCCCAGCTGCCCGGCCAGGTCGCCCAGGGTGGTCTGGTCGGTGACCTCGACCCGGTGGGAGACCGCGTTCCCGTCGGAGTCGTAGACAAAGACCTTGAAGTAGCCGCTGTCCTCGATCTGGTCATAGAAGGCCAACCCGCTCTCCTGGCTGGCCAGGGGGATGTCGGCCGGGTCCAGGCTGGAGCGGGGATCGGAGCCGTCGTAGAGGTTGCGGACCTGGTAGGAGCTGGTGACACTGGTGAAGGGGGCCAGGCCCACCCCCTGGGAGTGGAGGCGGTTGACCTCCCAGATCAGGCCTTGGGCCAGCTCGTCCAGGTTGTCCTCGAACTGGGGGATGACCGACTCCCTGATCTCGGCCCAGGCTCCCAGCTTACCGCCGGTCAGGCCGCTGACCACGTCGGAGTTGTCCCCGGACCAGCGGACCTCCCGGGGAAAGGTCGAGTCCAAGGTCAGGGTGAAGTAGTCCACCCCCTGGACCAGGGGCTTGCCGTTGGCCAGGAGGACGGTCATGGTCCCGTCCGGATCGTGGAAGCTGGTGGTTCCCACGTAATCGGCCAGCTCCCTGAGGTAGCCGTCCCGAAGGTCCCGGAAGGCGTTGGTCTCGTGCCCCACGGCCTCGGCATCCCTGATCTGCTGGTTGACCTCGGCCAGGTCCTGGGAGAGCTCGTTGATCCTGTTGACCGCGGTCTTATAGTTGGCCTCGATATCCTTGCCCATCAGGTTGAGGTCGCTCTTGACCGAGCGGATGAAGGAGGAGAGGGTCTCCCCCTCGGACAGGACGGCCAGCCGCTGGGCCTCCCCCTCCGGGTTGTTGGCCAGGTCCTCCCAGGAGTCCCAGAACCTCTCCAGGATGGCGGTCAGGCCGAAATCCTCGTCCGGGTTGAGAAACCCTTCGATCTGGCTCAAGAGCGGCCGCCTGGTCTGGAAGTCGGCCTGGGAGGCCAGCTCCTCCTGGTAGTCGCCGAGCAGGTTATCGGCCCTCATGGCCCTGATCTGTTGAACCACCACCCCCCGCCCCAGCCGTCCCACCCGGGAGTAGTCCTCGGGCAGGGCCTCCCCCATGATCACCTCCTGGCGGGTGTAATCCTGGGTGTCGGCGTTGGCGATGTTGTGGGAGGTGACGTCCAGCCCGACCCGGTAGGCGTAGAGGGCCGACTGACCGATGTACAGAATCCGGTTGACGCTCACCTCAAACCTCTCGTCTCATCCGGCCCAGCCCCGGTCCGGCCGGCGCCCCGGGGCGCCCCGGCCGCCCATAGGTGGCGGCCCGCCCCTGGATCATCCCGGCCAGGTCGGAGATGGCCCCTTCCATGGCCTTCATCCCCTCCTCGGCCAGGCGGCGGTTGTTGCCGTTGAGGAACTCCACCTCCCGGGCCTTGGCCTTGAAGCGGAGGTAGGGGCCGGCCAGCCGCTGGCGGCTCTCCTTGGGGAGCAGCTCCAGGAGCTGATCGATGGTCTTGACCCGGCCGGCGGCGACGGCCGGGACCAGGGCGGTCATCTCCAGCCTGGTCTGGTCCCTGATCTCGGCCATGCGGCCGCAGAGCCTGTTTTTGGCCTCGGCCAGGCCGGGAAGCTGATCCAGTTTGAGGTTGACCAGGGCCTGCCGCTCGGCCGCGATGAGGGGTATCATCCGCCCGCACAGCTCCTCCAGTTCCTCCAGCAAGCCGACCAGCCGGTTCAGGTCCATGGACATGACTCTCTCCCTGTTTAAAGGCCTCAGGCGTCGCTTTTATCGCTGGGCTTGGATTTCAACCCGGCCGACCTGATCTCCCCTTGGCCAACGGCGGTCAGGGGATCCACGGGCCGCCCCTCCCGCCTGACCTCGAAGTGGAGATGGGGTCCGGTGGAAAGCCCGGTGGAGCCCACCTTGGCCACCACCTCCCCGGCCGCCACCAGATCTCCGGCCGCCACCAGGTTCTCCTGGTTGTGGCCGTAACGGGTCCTCAAGCCCTGGCCGTGGTCGATCTCCACCAGCCAGCCGTAGCCCTCCTCCCGGCCGGAGAAGACCACCCGGCCCGGGGCGGCGGCCCTGACCGAGGTTCCTTCCGGCGCGGCCAGATCCAGGCCGTGGTGCATCCTCTCCGTGCCGAGGATGGGGTGGACCCGGAGGCCGAAACCGGAGCTGATCCGGCCATCAACGGGCAGGCTCAGCTCCCCGGCCTCCCCTGCCGGCTCAACCCCGGCCTGGGCCTTTCCGACTTTAAGGTAGGACTCCAGGGCCCGGTTCCGGTGGGCCGCCGGACCCGTTCCGTTTTCCTGGGTAAGCTGCTCGTAGAGCAACCGGGCCAACCCCAGCCCTTCCCCCTTGGCCAGCTCCTCGGACAGGGCCTGGTCCCTCATATCCTCCCAGATCTTCTCCGAGTTCCCGCCGTGGATCAGCTTGGACTCGGCCACCGTCTTGCGCATCCCCTTGAAAAGCTGATGGATGAAGAGCGACTCGAACTGGGCGCAGGCCTCCTTTAGGGCCTTTTCCTGGTCCTTCACGGCCGTGGACTGGACGGCCGTGGGGCCCGCGTCGACCCTGGGGCGGTTCTCGATCACTAGATGATCTCCAGCCTGGCCTGAAGCGCCCCGGCCGCCTTGAGGGACTGGAGGATGGCGATCAGGTCCCGGGGGGTGGCCCCGATGGCGTTGAGGGCGTCCACCACGCTGCCCAGGGTGACCCCGGTCTCCAGCAGAATCAGGTTGTTGTCGGTCTCGGCGATCCTGATATCGGTCTCCGGGACGACCGTGGTCTCGCCCTCGCTGAAGGGCAGAGGCTGGGAGACCTCCAGCGATTCCCGGACCTGGATGGAGAGCGAGCCGTGGGCCACGGCGCAGGTGGCGATGCGGACGTTGGCCCCCATGACGATGGTCCCGTTGCGCTCGTCCACCACCACCTTGGCTACCGCGTCCGGATCCACCGGGGTCCCCTCCACCTTGGCCATCAGCCCCACCACGTCGCCCAGGTAGGTGGGCGGGACATGGAGCTGGATGGTGGAGTGGTCCAGGGCGATGGCGTACTTGCCCCCCAAATTGTCATTGATGGCCTCGACCATCCGCTGGGCGGTGGTGAAGTCGCCCTTGTCCAGGGTGATCATTATCTGGCCCAGATCGTTGATGGTGTACTCCAGCTCCCGCTCCACCGTGGCCCCCTGGGGGATCCGGCCCACGGTGGGGTGGTTCTTGGCCGCTGTGGAGCCGGTCTGGCCGGTGACCTGAAACCCGCCCACCAAGAGCGGCCCCTGGGCCACGGCATAGACTTGGCCGTCGGCCCCGCGAAGGGGGGCCATGAGCAGGGTTCCTCCGGAAAGGGAGGTGGCGTCGCCGATGGAGGAGACCAGGACGTCCAGCTTGGAGCCGGCCCGGGCAAAGGGCTCCAGGTCGGCCGTGACGATCACCGCGGCCACGTTCTTGACCGAGATCTTGCTCTGGTCCAGGAAGACCCCCAACCGCTCCAGCATGTTGAGCACGGTCTGGGTGGTGAACCGGGCCGATGACTTGTCGCCGGTCCCGTTGAGCCCCACCACCAGCCCGTAGCCCACCAGCTGGTTGGTCCTGACCCCCTCCACGGTGGCCAGGTCCTTGACCCGGGCCGCCTGGAGAGGAGCGGAGAGAACCAGGACCAGGAGGACCGCCAGAACCGGAATCGACTTCAAGTATATTTTATTATTATTCATTATTAAGCCTTTTTCAGAAAGGCCAGATGGCGTTCATGAGCCTCGTGAACCAGCCCGGCCGCTGCTGGTCCGAGACCGGGCCGGAGCCGGTGTAGGTGATCCGGGCCTCGGCCACGTGGGTCGAGAGGACCACGTTGTCCGGGGAGATGTCGCTGGGCCGGATGACCCCTTCCAGGGTGATGAAGAGCTTCTCCGCGTTGACCAGGGTCAACCGGGAGCCCTTGATGTGGAGGTTGCCCGAGGGCATGACCTGGACCACCCGGCAGGCGATGGAGGTGGACATCTCCGACTTCCGGTCGGTGGAGCCCTTGCCCTTGAACTTGTTGGCCAGGGTGGCCCCGACAAAGTTCTGGCTGTTGGTCGGGACCTGGTAGCCCATCAGGCTGGTGACCTTGGCGTCCAGGCTGGAGTCCCGGTCCGAGGAGGTCTCGGCCTCGTTCTTGGCGTCGCTGTTCTCGACCACGCTGACGGTCACGATGTCGCCCACCTGGCGGGCCCTCAGGTCCTCGTAGAGCCTCAGGCGCCGGTTGGGGGACCACAGGGAGCCCTTGGTCCTGGGCTCCACCGGCGGGGTGAAGGCTACCGGCGCAGCCGTCTCGGTCACCGCCGGGGGCGGGGCCGGGGCCGAGGCGCAGCCAGCCAGGAGCAGGGCCGCCGCCAGAAAGGCTCCGGCCGGAACCAGGCCGGGAAGGCCCTTGTGCCCGGGGGATTTTACTCTGCTCATCGCCATCTCCTAGAAAAACACCTTGACCGTCTTGGGGTCGATCACCAGGCCGTAAACCTCCCGGCCGGTGGTCAGGTTGAGGACCTTGACCTGGTCCCCCTGGGAGGCTCGGGCCTCCTGGACCAATCCGGGAGCGGTAATTTTGAGCCTCCCCCGCTCGGCCAGGAGGACCACCTTGTCCCCCCGCTTGAGCCAGATCGGCTTGGCCACCTGCCCGTTTCTCAAGGCCTGTCCGGGCTTGAGCGAGGTTTTGAGCCGCAGTCCCTCCACCTCCTCGGCCTCGCTGAAGAAGTGGCCGGCCGAGCTTTTCAGCTCCCGCCTGGTCACCCTCAGGTCCGAGTCCTTGAGGACCGTTCCCCGCTCCAGGGGTCCGGCGGCGACCACGGTCCGCTGATAGAACTTGACCGTGCCGCTGATCCTCCTGGACTCCTGGACCTGGCCGTCCACCAGGAACTCCAGCTCCATGGTCACCCGGCCCGGCATTCTCGGCCGGCCCCTAGGCTCGGCCCTGATCTCCAGCTCCCCGGCCGGCAGGATCAGGCCCTTGGGGGCCCTGACCGCCTCGATCTCGACCTGGTCGGGAACCCAGGACAGGTTGTCCTCCACCGCCGCCTTGAAGGCCTCGATCATCTCCTCCGGAGAGACCCTCTGGCCGGCCCGTTCCACCCTGATCTCGGCCGGCAGCTGGGCCTGGACGCTGGCCACGCCCAGCCTCAAGGGGGAGATGAGGCTGTTCAGGACCTCCGGATCAAGGGTCTTGGTCCGGCCCGGGGGGGGAGCCAGGTCCACCTTCAGCCGCTTGATCTCGGCCGACTTTTCCGGGGTCGGGCCGGAGATGGAGGCCAGCAGGTCGCCCAGGCGGATCTGCTCTCCCTGGACCAGAGCCTGGGATTTGAAGGTCAGCCTTATGGCCGCCGCCTGGGCGCTGGTCACGGTCAGCCAGACCAGGAGCACGGCCAGGACCGCGGCCGCGATCAACCCTATCCTTTGTCCCCGGGTGGTCTGCATCCGACTAACCGCTACCTTTTGACGTTGTTGGCCATCTGGAGCATCTGGTCCGCGGTGGTGATGGCCTTGGAGTTGGACTCGTAGGCCCGCTGGGCCACGATCATCCCCACCATCTCCTCCACCATCTGAACGTTGGACATCTCCAGGAAACCCTGGGCCAGGGTGCCCAGCCCGTCGGCTCCGGGGTTGGCGGCGATGGGATCGCCGGAGGAGGGGGTGGGCCGGAAGAGGTTGCGGCCGATGGCCTCCAACCCGGCCGGGTTGATGAAGTCGTAGATCTCCAGCTGGGTCGGTCCGGCCAGCTCCTCGCCCCCGGAGCCCAGGGCGGTGATGGTCCCGGTCTGGTCGATGTTGATGGAGACCGCGTCGGCCGGGACCTGGAAGTTGGGATCCAGGGGGTTACCCAGGGAGTCGACGATGTTGCCCTCGGAATCCAGCTTGAAGGCCCCGGAGCGGGTGTAGACCTCCTCGCCGTTGAAGATGACCTTGAAGAAGCCCCGCCCCTCGATGGCCACGTCGAGCTGGTTGCCGGTCTCCCGGAAGTTGCCCTGGGAGTGGATCTTCTCCACGTCCACGGTCCTGACCCCCAGGCCCACCTGGACCGAGGTGGGGATGTCCGTCCCGGCCGCGGTCCTGGCCCCGGCGGGCCTCAAGGTCTGGTACATCAGGTCCTGAAAGTCAGGCCGTCCTTTCTTGAAGCCGTTGGTGTTGACGTTGGCCAGGTTGTTGGAGACCACGTCCATGTTCAACTGCTGGGCGATCATCCCCGTGGCCGCCGTCCAAAGAGATCTCATCATGGCCCGCTTTCCTCCTCTTTAAGCCCGGAGCCGGCCCACCGAGGCGGCCGCCTTCTGGTCTATCTCGTACATGCTCTGGATGGCCTTCAGGTGGGCCTCGAAGGCCCGGGAGCACTCGATCATGTTGGCCATCTCCAACACCACCTTGACGTTGGACTCCTCCAGGTGTCCCTGGACGGTCTCGCAGTCCAGGGCCTCCACCTCCTGGGCCTGGCCTTGGCCGTCCCAGACATAGATACAGGCGCCGTCACTCTTGAGCTGGGACTTGTCCTCCAGGTCGACCATGGCCAACCGGCCCAGCTCCGACTCGCCGGCCCTGATGTTGCCCTTGGAGTCGATGACGATGGGCCCCCTGACCTGGCCGACCTTTATCTGGCCGCCCTCGCCCAGGACCGGGTAGCCCTGGCCGTTGACCAGGTTGCCCTGATCATCCAGGTGGAAGGAGCCGTCCCGGGTGTAGCCGATCCCGTTGGGGGTCTGGACCTTGAAGAAGCCCGGTCCCTGAAGGGCCACGTCCAGCTCCCGCTCGGTCAGCTTCACCGGCCCCTGTGAGAAGTCGCTCTTGTTGGAGTTGATCAGGAAGTCCTCGAAGTCGATCTTGTCCTGCTTGAACCCGGTGGTGTTGGCGTTGGCCAGGTTGTTGGAGATGCAGTCCATCCGCTGATCCTGCTTGATCGCTCCCCGGACCGCGTAAAAGTAACCGACGTTCATCGTCTCCTCCGTAAGCTCGCTCCCTCCCTCCAGTTGCAATGGGCATGCCGACTTTAAGTTTGGCTCAAGGCATTGATCACCTTTCCGGCCGGGGAAGCGGCGGACCGTCGCTCATCAATGATAATTAGCTGATATCAATTACTTTTCAGGAGAGAAGAGGCTCAGCCAGGGGCCGGGACGGGGTTGTCTCGGGGCCGGGGCGGGGTGGGCAAAAAGTGCAGGGCGGCAAGGGGCGGTATCGTCAAATCTCCGGCCAGTCGTTGTTGAGGCTATAGACAAAGGCTAGAATCTCGGCCACCAGGGCGTAGATCTCCTCCGGGATCTCCTGCCCCAGGTCCACTGCGGTCAGGATGGTGATCAGGTCCGGATCCTCCTTGATGGGGATCCCGGCCGCCTTGGCCAGGGCGATGATCCTCTCCGCCTCCTGGCCCTCGCCCTTGGCCGTCAGCCGCGGCGGACCCTCCCCGGAGCGGTACTCCAGGCTGGCGGCGAGGCGCTTTTTCCGGCCTTTGGGCAAGCTCGTTATCCTTTAATGATGTCGCAATCAAAGCCACCTGGTGGCTTTGTAGCTGCCGGCCGGCAAAAGCGTGGTTTTGCCGGCCTCACTAGCTCTTAAGAGCTCGGCGCGCTTAGCAAGGCGCGCATACCAAGTTGCCTTCCAAGAGCAACTTGGTATTTCCAGGAGATGGACCTCGTAGTAGATAGCTCATGAAATACCCGGGCTAGGTCCGCTTGTGGAGCCCCAGGATCAGCTCCACCTCACCCTTGGGCAGTCTCAGCTCGGTGGCTATCCTGGCCGTCGAGGAGCCGGACCTGAAGAGCTCCAGGACCTTCCTCTCCTTGTCGCTCAGCTTGGGCCGGGGCCGGTTAACGGTCAGCCGGGCCGGCGGCTCATCAGCCTTGGACCTTGATTCCACCGCCTCCAGCCGTCCCAAGACCTCCTCGGCCCTGGCCAGGGCCTGGTTCATCTCCGTGGTCCGCCGGTCCAGGCTCTGGACCAGCTCGGCCACCAGGGACCGCTTCTCCTTGAGGTTCCGCTCAAAGGCGGCGGCCAGCTTCTCCGAGGCGGCCATGAAGTCCTCGGTGCTTCTCAAGACCCGGCGACCTTCCAGGCCGCCCGGGGTTCTCTTGATCCAGACGATCAAAAGGATCAGACAGAGGAGAAGACCTCCGTCCAGGAAGAGCTGAAAGAGTCCGAGCTGGTTGACCACGGAGTTCAAATCGGACCGCCTAGACCAGGACGTCGATGTGGCCGCTTTTGGTTTTTGGGGCCCGGTCCTCTTCCCCGGCCTTTCTCTTGGCCCGTCTTGGGGAGCCCCTCCTCCGCCGTCCCTCCTTGTTGCGGCTCTGGTCCTCCTCCACCCGGCCGCCCTGGGCCTCCTCCGCCTCCTGAACGGTCAACCGCTTGACCTCGGTGGCCTCCTCGGTGGCCTGGGCCGCCTGCTGAATCGCCAGCTCTCCCTTCTGCTCGGCCGGCTGCAGAAGCTTCTCGGCCGTGGTGGTGTGCATTATCTGGCCGGACAGGCCCGGGACTTCGGCCATGGCCTCCTCCTCTTCCTTAGAGGATAAGGAAATCGGTGAAGTAAACTTCCTTGATCGGCCCCCCGATCAGGTTCCGATTGAGCTGATCCAGGACCTCCCGGCGCAGCATCTGGCGCTGGTCCTTGGTCTTGAGCTCCTCCCCGGCCTGGCTGAGGAGGACCTGGTAGACCAGATCCCGGAGCTTGGTTTTTTGGCCCTCCAGGTTGGTCTTGGCCTCCTCGGAGTGGAGGGTCAGGTGGATCGAGACCTTGAGGATGGTCTCGCCCGGTCGTTTCAAGGGTACGGTGAAACCGGGCAGGGCCACGGCCGGAACGTCCAGGGGCGGCCCCTCCTCCTCAACCTTCCCGACCTTGACCTTGACGGTCTCGGCCACCTTGGCCTCGTCCTTGGACCACCAGGTCAGGTAGCCGGCCACCAGGAGGACGGCTATCAGGACCGCCGCCGAGCCGCCCAGGACAAGGGGCAGGAACCAGGCCGGGCGGCCCGGCTTGGGCTCGGGCTCCTCCGGTTTCTCCTCCACCGGGGACGGCTCCGGGATCGGCTCCGGCTCGGGCTCGGGTTCTGGCTCCTCGAACTCGTCCAGGTCCAGGCCGGCCGTGTCCAGCTCCACCTTCTGGGGAGAAAGGCGGGCCGTCTCCTGGTTGACCTGGTCCAGGTCGATGCCCAGCTCCTGGAAGGCCGAGCGGTCCTCGTCGTCCAGCTCCAGCCCGCCCTGGCCGGTCAGGGTCTTGTCCGGTTCCCCGGCCATCTCAAGAAGACTCCTCGAAGTAGCGTCTCAGCTTGGCCCTCAGCTTCATCATCGCCTTGGAGTGGATCTGGCAGATCCTCGACTCGGTGTAGTCCAGAACCTTGCCGGCCTCTTTCATGGTCAGCTCATCGTAGTAGTAGAGGGAGATGACCATCTGCTCCTGCTCGGTCAGCTTTTCGATGGCCCTGGCGATGACCTCTTTGATCTCGTTCTTGTCCAGGTGGTCGGCCGGGTTGTCCGCCTCGTCCTTGAGGGCGTTGTCCACCAGGGTCCCGGGCATGAACTGGGCCAGCCCCTCGGTGGTGTCGATGATGGAGAAGAGCCCCACCCCGGCGGTCTCGTTGACCAGGGTGTAGTACCTCTCCAGATCCACCTCCAGGAACTCGGCCATCTCCTCGTCAAGGGGCTCCCGCCCCAGCTCGTTGGTCAGGGCGTGAAAGGCCGATTCCAGCTGCTGAGCCTTGCGCCGGACCGAGCGGGGGACCCAGTCCATGGCCCTCAGCTCGTCGATGATGGCCCCTCTAATCCTGTACTCGGCGTAGGTCTTGAACTTGGCCTGGCGGCTGGCGTCGTACTTGTCCACCGCGTCGATCAGGCCCAGGATGCCGGCCGAGATCAGGTCGTCCAGGGAAAGGTGGGCCGGCAGCCTCATGGCGATCCGTCCGGCGATGTAACGGATCAGGGGGCTGTAGTCCAGGATGAGCCTCTCCCTTTCCTCCGGGGGCAGGGGCCCGCCCGGGTGGGGGGTCTCGGCATAGCTGCCGTAGCGGTTGAGGGTGGACCTGATCACCGTCTTCCCCGGCTAGACGCCGTCCTGAACCGAAAAGAGCCGTTTGAAGAAAAACCTGATATTGCCCTCCAACCCCCCCCTCACCGGCCGGTCGAGGATCTCTTTGGCCAGGCGGACGAAGCTCTTGGCCGCGGCCGACTCGGGGAAGGCCTCCACCGTGGAGCGCTGGAGCCGGACCGAGTTCTGCACGGCCTGGTCGTCGGGGATGTAGCCCAGGTAGTCCAGGGAGACGTTGCTCAGGAACCGGTCGGCCACCTTGACCAGCTTCCGGAAGACGTCCTTGGCCTCCCGCTCGCTTCTGACCTGGTTGATCAGGAGCCGGAAGTACCTCTCCTGGTGCTGGGAGAGGACCTTGATCAGGGCGTAGGCGTCGGTCAGGGCGGTGGGCTCCGGGGTGACCACCACCACCCGCTCCTGGGCGGCTTGGTTGAAGTAAAGGACGTTGTTGCCGATCCCGGCCGCGGTGTCGATGAAAAGGAAGTCGACCTCGTCCTCCAGGATATCCATCTGGTCCAGGAGGGTCAGCTTCTGGATCTCGTCGATGGCCGAGAGCTCCTCCCAACCGGAGGAGGCGGGCAGGATCTTGACCCCGGCCGGCCCTTCCACCAGAACCTCGTCCAGCTTCCTCTCCCCGTTGAAAACATGTCCCAGATGGTACTCCGGGGACAGCCCCAGGAGGATGTCGATATTGGCCAGGGACAGGTCGGCGTCCATGACCATGACCCTTTTCCCCATCCGGCCCAGGGCGATGGCCAGGTTGGTGACCACGTTGGTCTTGCCCACCCCGCCCTTGCCGCTGGTGACGGCGATGACCCGGACCTGGTTTGGGTCGCCGGGGTCGGTCATGGCCCTCAAACCGGCCGCCTGGTCAGGCTGAATCTTGGTCATAGAAAACTCCTTATTGGAGGCCGTCGCCGACGACAAGCCTCAAAAGCCTTTCTGTACTGGCCGGTTCGATATCCTCGGGAACCCTCTGCCCCGCTGTAAGATAGGCCACCGGCAGATGAAAGCGCAAGATCTGGTTGATCAGACAGCCGTAAGAGTCGGTCTCGTCCAGCTTGGTGAAGATTAGCCCGTCCAGGCCCACCTCCATGAACCGCTTGCAGGCCGCGGCCATGTCCCGGTCCTTGGTGGTGGCCGGCATGACCAGCCACCGCTTGAGCCCCTCCACCTCTCTCAAAAGCAGCTTCAGCTCATTCATGTTCAGGAGGTGGTTCTGGGACCTTCCGGCCGTGTCCAGGAGGATCACCTCCTTGTCCTGGTTGTCCCGGAGGGCCTGCCTGAGCTCGTCCCGGTTGAAGGCCACGCTGAGCTCCAAGCCCATCAGCCGGGCATAGGCCTTGAGCTGATCGGTGGCCGCCAGGCGATAGGTGTCCACCGTGATCAGCCCCACCGAGCGGCCTTCTTTCAGGGCGAACCTGGCCGCCAGCTTGGCCAGGGTGGTCGTCTTGCCCACCCCGGTGGGCCCCACCAGGGCCCAGCGGAACTGTCCCCCGTTGGGCTCCGGGGCGGTCACCAGGGCCTCCTTGAGAAGACCCACCAGCCCCCGCCTGATCTCCTCCGGGGTCGGCTCCTCGCCCAGGCGCCTCAGAAGTCTGGTAATCAGCTCCAGGGCCAACTGGTCCTCGACCCCGGCCCTGAGCAGCCGCTCAAAAAAGAGCCGGAGTCCCGAGTCGGCCTGGACCAGGAGGGGGACCGTCTCCTTGGCCGCGGCCACGGTGAGCATGGCCCGGATGTGGGCCACGTCCTTCTGGACCTGCTCCAGGACCACCCTTTCATCGTACTCGCCGGCCGAGCCCGTGGGAAGGGCCTGCTGGCCCTCCACGGCCACGGTGACCTCGTGCCTGGGGCCGCCCTTGGCCTCCCGGGGGGAGAGCTGGCGGGAGGAGAGGAGGACCGCCTCCGCCCCCAGCTCGGCCTTGACCTTGGCCAGGGCGTCTTGAAGGTTGCTGCCTCTGAAGGTTCTAATCCGCATTTCTCAAATCCACCACCCCCATGGACCGGATCTCGATGTCGGTTACCAGCTCGTTGTGGGAGATGACCACCAGGAGAGGGACGAACCTTTCCACCAGCCTTCTCAGGTGCCGCCGGACCGAGGGCGAGGTCAGGACCATGGGCTGGTAGTTCTGGGTCATGAACTTGTCCACCTTGGCCTTGACCGCGCTGATCACCTGCTGGGCCAGCCCGGGATCCATGGTCAGGAAGGAGCCCTGCTCGGTCCGCTGGACGGACTTCCCGATCAGCTCCTCGATCCTGGGATCCAGGGTCATCACCGGCAGGACGCCCTCCGGGCTGACGTAGGGCCGGATGATCGACCGGGCCAGGCTCTGGCGGCAGTACTCGGTCAGGACCTCGGGGTCCTTGGTGGAGATGGCATAGTCGGCCAGGGTCTCGATAATCGTCAACAGATCCCGGATCGAGACCCGCTCCCGGAGGAGGTTCTGGAGAACCTTCTGAACCCCGCCTAGGGGCAAGAGGTTGGGGACCAACTCCTCCACCACCTTGGGGTTGCTCTTGGCCAGGTTGTCCAGGAGACGCTGGACCTCCTGGCGGCCCAGGAGCTCGTGGGCGTGGGTCCTGATGACCTCCGAGAGATGGGTGGCCACCACCGTGGAGAGGTCGACCACCGAGAAGCCGGCGAACTGGGCCTCCTCCCTCTTCTCCTCCGGGACCCACAGGGCGGGCAGGTTGAAGGCCGGCTCCACGGTCTCGATGGCCCCCTCCACCCGGCCCTTGGCGTCGCCGGGGTCCATGGCCAGGAGGTAGCCCACCAGACACTCGAAGCTGGCCACCACGTTGCCCTTGATGAGGATGTTGTACTGGCCCGGCTTGAGCTGGAGGTTGTCCCTGACGTGGAGGGGGGGGACGATGATCCCCAGCTCCAGGGCGAACTGCTGGCGGATGGACTTGATCCGCTCCAGGAGATCGCCCGACTGCTCCTCGTCCACCAGGGGGATCAGCCCGTAGCCCACCTCCAGCTCCAGGAGGTCCAGGGGCAGGAGGGCCTCGGCCTGCTCCGGCCCGAAGGAGGGCGGCGGGGCGGCCGCCTCCTCGGCCACGGCCTTTTCCGCCGCCTGCCGGCGCTCCCTCAAGGTCAGGGCCCCGATGGCCCCCATCCCTACCCCCAGGGTGAGGAAAGGCAGGGTCGGCAGGCCCGGGATCAGCCCCATCACGAAGATCACCCCTCCGGCCGTCAGGAGGGCCCTGGGCTGGAGGGAGAAGGTCCGGGTGAACTCCTGGCCCATGGGCGTGTCCGAGGCCGCCCGGGAGACCAGGATACCCGAGGCGGTGGAGATTATCAGGGCCGGGATCTGGGAGACCAGGCCGTCGCCGATGGTCAACACCGTGTAGTTGGCCATGGCCGTGGTCAGGTCCATCCCCTGCTGGGCCAGACCGACCACCAGCCCGCCCAGGATGTTGATGAAGGTGATGATGATCCCGGCCACGGCGTCGCCCCGGACGAACTTGGCCGCGCCGTCCATGGCCCCGTAGAAGTCCGCCTCCCGGGAGATGGTCTCCCGCCTCTTGCGGGCCTCACTCTCGCCGATCAACCCGGCGTTCAGGTCGGCGTCGATGGCCATCTGCTTGCCCGGCATGGCGTCCAAGGTGAACCGGGCCGCCACCTCGGCGATCCGGCCGGCGCCCTTGGTGATGACCACGAAGTTGACCAGGACCAGGATCAGGAAGACGACCATCCCCACGAAGTAGTTGCCCCCGACCACGAATTGGCCGAAGGACTTGATCACGTTCCCGGCCGCGGCCGTGCCCTCGTGGCCGTTGAGGAGGATCAGCCGGGTGGAGGCCACGTTGAGGGCCAGCCGGTAGAGGGTGGTGATCAGAAGCAGCCCGGGAAAGATGGAGAAATCAAGGGGCTTGAGGGTGTAGATGGCGGTCAGGAGGATGACTATCCCCAGGGTGATGTTGAAGGCCAGGAAGATGTCCAGCATGGCCGTGGGCAGGGGGATGATCATCACCAGGAGGATGGCCACCACGGCGATGGACAGGCTGGCGTCGCTCTGTCCGGCCAGGCGGAAGCGGCCTGTCCTGGGGGTCGGGGTTGAACCGGCCATCTAGGTTCCTTCCTCCTACCGCGCCCGGGCGGCGGACTTGCGGTCCTTGAGCTGGTAGACGTAGGCCAGGACCTTGGCCACGGCCTGGAAGAGCTCCTCGGGGATCACCTGGCCCACCTCCAGCCTGTAGAGGGCCCGGGCCAGGGGTTTGTCCTCCACCAGGGGGATCCCGTGCTCCTGGGCCTTCTCCTTGATCCTCTCGGCCAGCAGGTCGGCCCCCTTGGCCACCACCTTGGGGGCGCTCATCTCTCCGCTCCGGTAGGACAGGGCCACGGCCAGGTGGGTCGGGTTGGTGATGACCACGTCCGCCTCGGGCACGGCGTCCATCATCCGCTCGTTGGCCAGCCGGCGCTGGATGGCCCTGATCTTGGACTTGACCAGGGGATCGCCCTCCCGCTGCTTGTACTCGTCCTTGACCTCCTGCTTGGACATCATCAGGTTCTTGTTGTACTGCCAGCGCTGGAAGGCGAAGTCGGCCAGGGCCAGGGCCAGGATCAGGAGGGCGCAGCGGAGGAAGATCTGGAAGCAGATGGAGAGGATGTAGACCACGATCTGCTCCACCGACATAGAGGCCAAGCCGGCCAGGCCGGCCATCTCCCCTTCCACGGTCTTGTAGGCCACCACCCCCACCAGGATGAGCTTGGCCAGGTTCTTGATCAGATCGGCCAGGGTCCGGACCGAGAAGTAGCGCTTGATCCCCTTGGCCGGGTTGATCTTCTCCAGCTTGGGCTGGAGGGGCTTGAGGGTGAACAGGGCCCCCACCTGGAAGAAGTTGACCAGAACCGCCACGGCGAAGACCACGGCCATGACCGGGGCCGCGATCTTGAGCCCGGACAGGAGCGCCCCGGTCAGGAAGGCGGCCGCCCCGCCCAGGTCCAGGGAGATCTCCCCGGCCTGGCCCAGGATCCCCACGAACAACCCCGAGAGCTGGCCGTGGATCAGGGGCGCGGTAAAGGCCAGGGCCAGCAGCCCGGCCAGGAGAACCGAGGCCGAGGGCAGCTCCATGGACTTGGCCACGTTGCCCTTCTGGCGGGCCTCCTCCAACCGCTTGGGGGTTGCCTGTTCTGTTTTTTCCTGACCGCCCTGCTCGGCCATCCCTAACCCCCGCTCAGGGCCCTCAAGGCCCGGCTGAGGTGGACTCCCAGGTCACGCCCGACAAAAACCTGCATGAACGTCCCCAACCAGGCCAGGGAGAGCCCGATGAAGAAGAGGCCCACCCCGATGTTGAGGGGGAAGCTGACGATCATGATGTTTATCTGGGGGACGGCCTTGGCGATGACCCCCATGATCGTCTTGGAAAAGAGAAGCACGGCCAGGGCCGGGGCGATGAGCTTGATGGCCAGGCCGAACATGGTCAGGGTGAGGTGCATGATCTGGTTCAAGAGACCCTGGTTCAAAGTTATCCGGCCCGGCTGGATCACGGTCAGGGACTCGGCCAGGGCCTGAATGAAAAGATGATGCCCGTTGAGGACCAGGAAGAGGAGGACGGTGATCAGGTAGAGGAACTGGCCGACGATGGAGATCTGGTCCCCGGACTGGGGGTCGATGACGTTGACGATGGAGAACCCCAGCTGGAAGCCCACCAGCTGCCCCCCCAACTGGACCGCGGCCAGGACCAGGTCCACGGCCAGGCCCAGGCACAGGGCCACCAGCATCTCGGCCGCCACCACCAGCCCGTAGTCCATGACCGAGGCCGGGAGGGGCCAGTTCCGGTCCCTGGCCAGGGGAAAGAGGATCAGGCTGAAGAGAAGAACAAAGCCGACCTTGGCCAAAAGAGGCCAGCTCCGGGAGCCGAAGATGGGCAAAAAGACCAGGACCACCGTGCACCTGACCAGGACCAGCAGGAAAATTCTGAACTGATCAATGTTTTGAGAAATAATATCCATTAAAAGGTCTATCCGATGTAGTTGGGAATGTTGGTGATGAGGTCCGCGGTGTAGCCGGTGATCTTGTTCAGGAGCCAGGGCCCGAAGAAGATCAGGGCGGCGAACACGGCCAGGATCTTGGGGATGAAGGTCAGGGTCATCTCCTGGATCTGGGTCACCGCCTGGAAGAGGCCCACGGTCAGGCCAACCAGCAGGCCAATCCCCAGCATGGGCATGGCGATCAGGAGGGTCATCTCGATGGCCCCCCGGGCGAATCCGATTACGAAATCCGGGGTCATGTCTCACCTACCTGAAGCTTTGCATTAACGATCCGACCACCAGGTACCAGCCGTCCACCAGGACGAAGACCATCAGCTTGAAGGGCATGGAGATGAGGATCGGGGGGAGCATCATCATCCCCATGGAGAGGAGGACCGAGGCCACCACCATGTCGATGATCAGAAAGGGAACGTAGAGGATGAAGCCGATCTGAAAGGCCGTCTTCAGCTCGGAGATGACAAAAGCCGGGATGAGGGTCCAGGTGGAGACCTCCTCCTTGTTGAGGGGCCTGGTGCTTCCGGAGACCTTGACCAGGATGGCCAGGTCCTTCTCCCTGGTCTGGCGGAACATGAACTCCCGGAGCGGCTTCTGGGCCCTGGTAAAAGCCTCCTGGCCGCTGATCTGCTCCTCCAAGTAGGGCTTGAGGGCGTTTTCGTGGATCTCGCCGATGACCGGGGACATGATGTAGAAGGTCAGGAACAGGGCCAGGGAGATCATGACCTGGTTGGGCGGCATCTGCTGGGTGCCCAGGGCCTGGCGGAGAAAGGAGAAGACCACCACCAGCCTGGTGAAGGAGGTCATGACCACCATGATCGAGGGGGCCAGGGAGAGGATGGTCAGGAGGAAGATGATCTGGAGGAGGTTGCTGATCTGATCCGGCTGGGTGACCCGGCCCAGGTCCAGGTCGATCCCGGGCAGCTTGAGCTCGGGCTCCTGGGCCAGGGCCGGCGGGGCCAAAAGCAGCCCGGCCGTGAGCAAGACGGCCGCCGCCAGGATAAGGCTCCTCGACCTTCTCAAGCCCCGCCCTCCCCTGTCCGGGCCCTGGCCCGTCTGAGAAGCCGGCCGAACTTGGCCCCGTTCCCCTCCTTGGGGCCCTCCAGGCGGGCGATCAGATCCTGGTCCTGAACCTCGGTCAGGAGGTTGATGTTGGCCTCGGTCACCCCCAGGAGGAGGGTCCGGGAGCCCACCTTGACCAGGGCCAGGATCCTCTTGGGACCCAGGGGGTACTGGCCCAGGAGGCGCATCTCGGTGGACAGCAGTCCGCCCCGGTTCAAGGCCGGCGAAAGGCGCCGGAGGAGGTAGAGGCAGCCCAGGAGCAGCCCCACCACCAGGGCCAGGACCCCGATCATCTTCAACCCGGCCGAGGCCAGGCCGAACCCCTCCTCCGCGGCCAGGCAGAGGTCCGGGGAAAGTACCCGGCCGGCGGCCAAAACCAGGCCCGCCCAGACCGGAACCTCTTTCAAACGCCTCCTCATCCCAGGCTCTTGACCCGGTCGATGGGGCTGATGATGTCGGTCAGGCGGACTCCGAACTTCTCGTTGACCACCACCACCTCCCCCCTGGCCACCAGCTTTCCGTTGACCAGGATCTCCATGGGCTCGCCGGCCAGCTTGGTCAGCTCCACCACCGAGCCCTGACCCAGTTGGAGAAGGTCGTTGACCAGCATCGAGGTCCGGCCCAGCTCCACCGAGATCTCCAGGGGGATATCAAGGATAAACTCCAGATCGGTGGTCTTGGGCGGGCCTGAGGCCTCCTCCCCTTGGGGGGTATCGAAGCCCTCCACCGCCTCGTCCCAATCGTCACTCATCTTTCACTCCAATCTTGCCCGGGCCATACGCCCGATGACCTTGACGGCCTGGTTGCCTTCAACCACCCCCGGAATGCCGAGGAACTTGGGGACGCCCTGGACCAGGAGCCGGACCGGGTCGGAGAGGTCCTGCTCCAGCTGGATGGTGTCGCCGATCCGGAGCGAGAGCAGCTCCCGCCCGGTGATCCTGGCCCCGCCCAGGACCGCCACCAGCTTGACCTCGGCCATCTTCAGCTGCTCCTTGAACCGCCTCATCCAGGCGTGGTCCACCTCGAGCTGGTCGGACTGGAAGCCGGCGTAGAGCTTGTTGCGGATGGGCTCCAAGGTCGAGTAGGGGATGCAGACGATGATCGTCCCGGCGGCCTGCTCCATCTCCAGGTCGAACTTGATGACCACCACCACGTCGGTGGGAGGGACGATGCCCGCGAACTGGGGGTTTATCTCCGAGCGGTGGTAGCTCAAGGTGACCTCGTGGACCGGCCGCCAGGCCTTCTCCAGGTCGGCCAGGACCATCTCCACCACCCTTTTGGTCACCCGGTGCTCGATGGGGGTGAAGTCCCGGCCCTCGATCTTGATGTCCGACTTGCCGTCCCCGCCGAAGAAGGAGTCCACCAGGTTGAAGACCAGCCTGGTCTCGATGACCATGATGGCGTGGCCCCGGAGCGGCTCCATCCTGAAGATGTGGAGCGAGGTGGGGACCGGCAGGGAGCGCATGAACTCCCCGAACTTGATCATGTCGATGGAGGTGGTGGAGGTGTCCACCACCTTTCGCAGGGCGGCCGAGATGGACGACCTGAAGAGCCTGGCGAAACGGTCGTTGATGATCTCCAGGGTCGGCATCCGGCCCCGGATTATCCGGTCCTGGTTGGTCAGGTCATAGGGGATGACCCCGTCGGCGTCGACGATCTGGTCGGTCTCAACCTCGATCTCCCCGCCGGTCATGCCCTTTAAGAGGGCATCGACCTCATCCTGGGAGAGGATCTTGCTCATCTGGGCCCCCTGGTCATTGGACCACGAACTCGGTGAAGTAGATGGTCGTCACCCGGCCTTTTTTAAGGACCTGGTTGATCCGGTGGAGAAGCTCCGAGCGGAGCTTGAGCTTACCCTCGGTGGTGTTGATCTGGGCCAGGCTCTTGGAGCTGAGGAGGAGCAGGAAGCCGTCCCTGATGGGGGCGATCTTCTTCTCCACCTCGGCCTGGAGAGGCTCGTTGTCAAGCTGGAGGGCCACCTTGATCTTGAGGTAGCGGTTGCCCACCGGGTCGGCCAGGTTGACGATAAACGGATCCAGGGGGTAGATGGCCGCTCCCTTGGCCTCCCCGCCCGCAGCCTCCCCGCCCTCCCCGGGCGTACCGGCCGCCTCTCCGCCCGCCTGGCCCTCCACCACCGGACCGCCCTCCTGCCCGCCGGCCACCACCGGCTTTTCAGGGCCGGAGAGAAGAAACTTGTAGGCGGCGAAGCCTCCTCCGCCCAGGACCAGAACGGCCGCGACGAGGATGATCATCAGCTTGGACTTGCCCTTTTTAGGGCCGGCCTCTTCGCCCCCTGATTCCTCTTCCTTTTCCTCGTCGAACTCATCGGCCATGACGGCCTCCTTTCATCTGAGCCATTCGAACAGGATCTCGATCCGCCGGTTCATGGCCCTTCCGGCCGGGGTCTTGTTGTCGGCCACCGGCCTGGCGTCGGCCAGGGCGGCGACCCTGATCCGGGAGGGGTCCGCCCCCTTGCCTTCCACCAGGGCCGCCCGCAAGGCCAGGGCCCGGGCCAGAGAGAGGTCCCAGTTGGTGCTGTAAAGGGCCCCCTGCCTCAGGGGCGAGGAATCGGTGTGGCCCTCGATGGAGACGGGGCGGGCGACCTGGTTGATGATCTGGGCCAGCCGCCCGATGATCGGCTCGGCCGAGGGCTTGAGCTCGGCCCGGCCGGGGTCGAAGAGGAGCCTGGCCCCAAAGACCAGGGCCAGCCCCTTGGCCGTCTTCTTCAGGCCTATCTCCGCCTTGTAACTGTCAAAAAGGGCCGTGGCCCGGGGGTCGCCCTTGCCCAGGAAGATGTCCAGGAGGATCTCCTCCTGGGGAAGCTGGTCCAAGCCGATCTGGTTCAAGGCCCGAAGCTCCTCCTCCATGGAGCCCACCGCGCCCAGGTCGGTGTACTCCAGGACCCCGGTGCCGCCGGTAAAGGAGGAGACGATCTTCTGGATCCGGTCGATATCCATGGTCGACATGGACAGCAGCATCACGAAAAAGGTCAGGAGCAGGGTCACCAGGTCGGAGAAGGTCAGCATCCAGGCGTTGGGGTCCACCCCGGAGACGACCTCCTTGATCTTCTCCTTGGGCATCAGTCGGCCCTCCCCCTCTCCGCGGGCTGCTCCTCAGGCTTGCCGAAAAGGTCGAAGCTGAAGCCCCGGTAGAGCAGACTCCCCGGCCTGATAAGCCTCAGTCCCTCGGCCTCCTCGGCCAGGCTCTGGTCGAGAACGATCTCGATCCGGTGGTTGGCCCGCCGGTTCTCGGCCGAGTCGTTGGGCTTGAGCGGGGCCAGGGGTCCGTAGCCGATGGCCTCCAACCGCCTGTTGGCCACCCCGGCCGCGGCCAGAAACTTGACCACGGCCAGGGCCCGCAGCCCGGAAAGCTGCCAGTTGTTCCGGGCCGGGCTGAGCGGTCCCGGATCGATGTCGTCGGTGTGGCCGCCGACCTCGATCCAGTAGGGCGAGGGGGCGACAATGGCCGCCAACCCCTTCAGAAAGGGTCCGGCCTCGGGTTTGAGCTCCACCCCCTCCGGATCGAAGAGGTCCTCGCTGTCCAGGACCACCACCCGGCGTCCGCCGTCGGTGAGGAGTTGGACCTTGTCCTGGCCCAGGGTGTCGAAGGTGAGCTGCTTTATCTTGATGAAATCCTGCTCCAGCTTGGAGACCGGGTCCGAGGCCTTGGAGACTATCCCCCCCAGGGAGGGAAAGGGGCTGCTCCCGCCGGGCAGGAACCCGAAGGTGGACTTGATCGACTCCAGGACGTCGACCTTTTTTTTCTCCTCGATCCTGGACATGGAGACCAGGACGATGAAAAAGGCCAGGAGGAGGATCATCAGGGACAGGAAGAGGGTGACCATCCGGTCGGTCTCGGGCGGAACGTACCTGACCTTCTTCCGGGCCATCTTGGCTCAAGCCCCCTTGTTGTCAAAGGCCGAGCGCCGCTCGTCCGGCGGGACGAAGGAGTGGAGCTTCTGCTCCAGGATCCTGGGGTTGTCGCCCTTGGCGATGGATAAGATTCCGTTGAGGACCATCTCCTTGACCATCACCTCCTCCTGGCTCCGCTTGCGCAGCTTTCCGGACATGGGCAGAAAGAGGATGTTGGCCATGATCGAGCCGTAGAAGGTGGTCAGGAGGGCCACGGCCATGGAGGGACCGATGGCCGAGGGGTCATCCATGGACTGAAGCATCTGGACCAGGCCGATCAGGGTTCCGATCATTCCCAGGGCCGGGGAGAAGGTGCCCATGGTCTGGAAGATGTCCGCTCCCAGCTTGTGCCTGGCCTCCACGTAGTCGATCTCGGTCTGAAGGATCTCGTCGATGGCCTGGGGCTCCAACCCGTCCACGGTCAGTTGGAGGCCCTTGCGGAGAAAGGGATCGCCGACCTCCTTGATGGACGACTCCAAGGCGAGAATCCCCTCCCGCCTGGCCCGGGTGGCGAACTCCACAAAACTGCCGATCAGGTCCGGGACCGAGGAGGTCTTGGCGAAAAGGACCTTCATCCCCACCTTGATGACCCCGATGACGTCCCTCAAGGGGTAGTTGATCATGGTCGCGCCCAGGGTTCCCCCGACCACGATCATGATCGAGGGGACGTTGAAAAATGCCCCCAAGCCGCTGCCCATCAGGATCGAAAGCAGGACCAGGCTGAAGGCCGAGATGATGCCGAGAATGGTGGCCAGATCCATGACGCGCGTACTCCGCCTTACGTTCTCCTGGGCCGAATGTGCAAGTCACATGCCAAGCCCATGTGTTGGAACTTACGGTTATTACAGCCTTTTGAGGGCTGGGCGCGGACATGACGGCGCGGTCCGGTTATCTCTCAAACCTTCATAATTACTTTAGTTTTTCCTGGAGAGGGGATCGGGCCGGCGTCAAAAGGACCCGGGGCCCAGGTCAAAGAAATGACGCCCGGCCCACAAGGGGCCGGGCGTCGTCAAAGGAGGGCTGAGGAAAGGATCTATCGCTTGATGTTCATCAGCTGCTCGAGCATCTGGTCCGAGGTGGAGATGGTCTTGGCGTTGGCCTGCCAGGCCCGCTGGGCCACGATCATGTCCACGAACTCCTCGGCCATGTCCACGTTGGAGTCCTCCAGGGCGAAGCTGTAGATGGACCCGGTGCCCCCCTCCTCGGCCGGGTTGAGGCTGGGCTCCCCCGAGTCCCGGGTCTGCTCGAAGAGGGTTCCCCCGGCCCGCAGCAGCCCCTGGACCGACTGGAAGGTGGCCAGGGCGACCCGGCCCACGGCCAGGCTCTCCCCGTTGGAGTAGTTGCCCATGATGACCCCTTCGGGGTTGATGTTGAGCGACTCCAGGGATCCTGGGCCGTATCCGTTCTGGCCCACGAAGTAGTTGACGAAGGAGTTCCCGTTCTGGGTGGTGTTGCCGTAGTTGGACCGCGGGGTGAAGTCCAGGGCCACGGTCAGATCCACCGGCTGGAGGGTCTCGTCGTTGACGAAGGACCAGGTGACGTCGATGCTGGAGGAGGTGACCAGCTGGTTCCCGTTCCCGTCCAGGAGGGTCGTCAGCTCCCCTGTCTCGTCGAAGATCATGGTCCCGTTGGGTGTCCCGGGGGTGGTGGTGTAGTCGGGGTCGTCCGGGGCCAGGGTGTAGAAGTCCCAGGTGTTGTCCGCGGTCTTGACGAAGTAGAAGTTGACCACGTGCCGGCCGCCCTGCTGGTCGTAGATGTAGACCGAGGTGGAGTAGTCGTAGGTTTCCGGATCCACGGCGTTGAAGACCTCGTCGCCCGAGGAGTTGGCCGTCAGCCCCAGCCCGGAGGTGGTGGTGTCGGTGATGGCCCCCTGGACCGACCAGTCGGCATCGGTGGGAATGAGCCTGATCTGGACGTTGGACCCGTTGCTGACCAGGGTGGCCTGGCCGGAGTAGGTCAGGGCCTGGAGGGCGCTGTTGAGCTGGGTCACCAGGCTGGCCAGGGTGGTGTTGTCGGCCACGGTGATGGAGACCGTGGAGTAGGCGGTGGAGGTCCCGAAGCTGAAGGCCAGGGTCGCGGCCGAGGCATAGGAGGTGATCCCGGTGGTGGACATCCCCAGCCCGTCGTTGGTGGTGTTGTCGCTGATGTTGGCGATGGACCAGCCCTCGTTGGGCGGGTTGATCCTGAGGTAGAAGGAGCCGCCGCCGGCGGCCACGGCCGAGGCCGCGGTGGTGGAGAAGAGGGTCAGGGCGGAGAAGGCGTCGTCCAGGGCGCTTAAGACATCGGCCAGGGAGTGCCCGGTGGAGACGGTGATCGAGACGTGGCTGGTGGCCGAGCCGGCCACCAGGTCAAAGGCGAAGGTGGCCGGAGCGGTGGTGTCGATGGCCGAGCCGTTCTCAAAGGCGTTGGCCCCGGTCAGGTAGTAGGTGAAGTCGTTGTGGACCTGGACCGACCCGGCCGAGAAGTTGGCCCCGGAGAGGTAGTAGCCGAAGGCGTCATGGGTGGAGGCCGTGGGATCCAGGTTGAGGGAGAGCTCTATCCCGGAGGTGGCCACCGGGTCGGTCCGGGTGGCGTCGATCTGGATGTCGGTCGGACCGGTTCCCACCTCGCCGGTCATGGGATCCACGGTGTAGCCCTGGAGGATATACCCGTCCGGGTTGATCACGTAACCGTTCTTGTCCAGGTCAAAGGCCCCGGCCCGGGTGTAGTACTGGGCCGTGGTCACCGGGGAGGCCCCCTCGTCGGCCGAGGCCCGGTTTTTGAGGACGAAGAAACCGCGGCCGTCGATGGCCAGGTCCAGGGCCCGGTTGGTGTTTTTCAAGGCCCCCTGGCTGAAGTCCTGCCAGATGGCCCCGGTTCTGGCCCCCAGACCCACCTGGCTGGCTCCGGCGTAGGAGGAGACCGACTGGGCCAGGAGGTCCTGAAAGATGGGGACCCCCTTCTTGAACCCGATGGTCTGGGAGTTGGCCAGGTTGTCACCCACCACGGACATCTTCATCCCCGACGTCCTGAGGCCGGTTATGCCTGTGTATAGTGAACGTAACATGTTTGCCTCCTGCGCTTGACTAGGCCTTGAGGGCCTGCAAATTCGTGGTTCCGCCGGCTTTCACGCCCAACTTGGAGAGGAGCTTGCTCATGGCCGCGGAGTTGGCCTGGGTGGTGCCGGAGCCGGTCATCACCTCCACGATGTCGGAGAGGTTGACCGAGATCCGGGGATCGATGGGCTCCCCGTTCTCGTTGTAGAGCCCCTCCACCTCCGGCCCGATGAGCATCAACGGGTTGCCCGCATCGTCGAACCTGACCCCGGTCACCGGACCGGTGCAGAGGTGGACCACCTCCTGGGGGTAATCGTTGGCGTCTTGGGCGGTCACGGTGAAGGTGTAGGATCCGTCGGCGACCTGTTGGCCGAAGTCGTCCTGCCCGTTCCAGACGAAGGTGTGGTAGCCGGCCTCCTCCTTGCCCTGATCCATGGTCCGGACCAGCTCCCCTTCCTGGTTGTAGATCTTGACCGTGACCGGTCCGTCCTCGGGCAGGACGTAGCTTATGGGCGTCGGTTCTCCGTCACGGACCACCACCAGGTTGCCCAGGGCGGTCACCTCCCGGCCCAGGAGGGTCAAGGACTGGGCCGAGTTGATGGAGCTCTGGAAGGCGGTGATGTTCTCCAGCCACTCGTTGGTCTGGTAGGCTTGCTCCAGCTGGGTGAAGGTGGCCAACTGGGCCACGAACTCGTGGCTCTCCATGGGGTTGAGCGGATCCTGATTCTTGAGCTGCTCGGTGAAGAGCATCAGAAAGGTCCACTTGTCCAACTCCGAGGAGGGCTTGTCGGCGTTTACGTCGGAGAAGTCATAGGGCGGGCCGGTCTGTTCCGAGAGGGGAGGAATGACCGTATCGCCCAGATCCAGACCTGAAAAAATGGAGTCTGCCATCTCCCCCTCCTAGGCCATCAGGTCCACCCGGCCGGGACCGGCCAGGGTGGGGATAACGGCCGGTGCTCCACCCTCCCCGGCCGTTTGAGGAAGCTCCTGCCGGGGCTCGGATCCGGAATCCCCGCCGTTGCCGCCCTGGGACTGGGCCTGCTCCTCCTGGCCCTGGGTCAGGACGTCGAACTGGTCCAGGTTGAAGCCCTGGTCGGCCAGGGACTGGCGCAGGTCGGAGGAGTTGGAGCCCAGAAGCTGCTGGACCTGCTGGTTCTCGGTGATGATGGTCGCCCGGACCGATTGGCCGTCGACCCTGAGGTTGATCTTCAGGCCCCCCAGCTCGGGCGGATTGAGCTGGATCCTCATGGACGGCCGGCCTGATTTGAGCATCAGGGTCATCTTGCCGGAAAGCTGCTCCAGGAGGACCGAGGGCTGGGATCTGGAGCTGGCCGCCTGGGGCGCGGCCGCCTGGGTCTGGGCTCCGGCCGCTACCTGGGGCCGGGCGGAGGCCAGGCTGACCTGGTCGACGGCCCTGGCTGCGGCCGGCCCGGCCGGCCTGGCGGAGGCGATCCGGCCGGCCTCGGCCGTCGGCCGGACCGGCTCGGCGGTCTGGCCCTTGACCGCCGGATCGGACCCGGCTTCCGCCCGGACCTTGGCCCAGCCGGGCTGGATCTGAACATTGATCCTGTCCGACCTGACCTGCTGCTCAAAACGGGGCTCCTTGGGGGACTCCTCTCCCCCCTGGGAGCGGCCGGGGATATTGAGCGGCGGGGTCTGGTTGGAGCCTCTTTTGGTCTGACCGGAGGACTGGTCCTGGGCCTGACCCTTGGCCTGGGACTGGTTCTGGGGATTGGCGTAGCCCTGACCCTTTTCCTGGGCCCTCTCCTGGGGGCTCTCCAGGTCCTTGATCGCCTTGGCCGAGGCCGCCTCCTGGTTCTTGCCTTGTCCTTCCTCGGCCGCCTGCCCGGCCTTGAGCTCGTTGAGCTGCTGCTCCATGCTCTTGGCCGCCAGGGGCCTGAGGCCCGGCTCCACCGGCTTGGTCTCCGCCCCTTCCAGGAGCTTGGCCACCACCTCCCCCAAGCGGCCCGAGCTGACCATCTTCGCCGCCTGGTCTTCCTTCTGGACCACCTCCTGGAGAAGGTTGGCCAGGCGGGGCAGGGTCAGCCGGCCCTGGGAGTCCAGCCTCCGCTCGATCATCCGCTCCGCCTCGTCGCTGGGGAGGCCGGCCTTGACCAGGAGCTCCTTGACCCCCTCCAGGTCCTCCCCCTTGAGTCCGCTGGGGGGCGACCCGGCGAGCTTGAGGATGTTGGCCAGCTTCTTCAGGCTGATGGATTCCTGGCCCAGGGCCTGGGCGAGCTGGTTGAGCTTCTCTTCTCTCAGGCCCATCTTCTCGGCCAGAACCAGAATCTGGGGGGCCAGCCCGGCCGGAAGCGTGGGACCATCCTCAGAAGACTGGCGGCGATGCTCGGCCACCGACTCCAGGACCCGGCCCAGGCTGATGAAACCGTTCTCATCGCTGGCCTTCTCCACCACCTCCCGGGCCTCCTCGGGAGCCAGGCCCAGCCCGGTGAGGAACTCGGTCACCTCCTCCTTTTTATGGGGGGGCAGCTGGACCTCCTCCGGCTTGCGGCCCTGGGCCTTGATCTCTTCCCTGATGGCCTCCAGGGGCCGGGAGCTGTCCTCGGCCGGGACAAGCTCCACCGCCGGCGGGGGCGGACCGGCACTTTTTACCTGCTCTCCCAGCCCCTGAACCTTGGCCGCCAGGACCTTGCTGAAGAGATCGGAGAAGGGGTTCTGCTCCGAGTCCAAGCGGCCGAGAATCGAACCGATTTTGTTCAACCCCCTGGTCTGGGCGAGCTCTCCTAAGGGCTCCATAGGCTTTCTCCTTGGTCGATCATCACGCCGGGAGACAGCGCAAGCCCTGTGCCAATCCTGTTTTTGGAATATTAGCTGTTTATTTTCAATTAGTTATAGGCAGGAAGGATCACCGGGGAAGAGAACCTAGGCTGGGCATTTCTTGCCGCCTCCGATCTTAACGGCCCTGGTTGGGCTGAGCTTTAACCTTTTTGGAACACGGCTGATCCGGAGGGGTTCTTCCGGTTCAGGCGTCTTGGCGATTTGATTGGCCCGGCGCCTAATCCAGATCCTGCTCCAGCCTGGCGTACTGGTGGTAAAGGGCGGCCCCGTGGCCCAGGTCGGTGAGTCGGGGCTCGATGAGCTGGTTCAGTCCGGCTCCCAGGCTCTGCCACCCTCCCCGCCTGGTCAAAACCAGCCCGGTCTGGAGCCCGGGATCCGCGATCAGGTTGATCCGGGCCCGGCCCAGGCCGGTGACCAGGCGGACCGGCCGCTCAAGGTCCAACCCGGCCAGGCTGGGCTCCCTGGGGCTGATCCAGGCCTTGGGCGGGCTCTCCTGGTCCTCCGGGGGGATCTGGGAGTGGAGGTAACCCCCCCGGACCAGGGTCAGGAGGCGGAGGGGAAATCCGGGCGGGGGCGGGGGCTCCTGGTCCAGCTTTTCCGGGAGGCGGTATTTGCCGTCCGGGTGGTCGAAGACCAGACCTTGAAAGGCCACTTCCGGCCGCCGGGCCAGGATGGTCCCCTTCCGCCTCAGTTCCTCCAGGCCAGCGTCCAGGCAGGGCAGGTCCAGGCTTTTTTTGAAGCACTCCTCGGCCGGGGGCAGCTCCACCGACGGGCTGAGGCGGCGGCCCAGCTCGGTGTAGATCCAGTGATCGGGCTTGGCCCGGCCCGGGGGCCTGAAAACGGGCTGGACGTAGTGGATCGAGTCGTCCAGGCACTTGTCGGCGGTCAGGTCCTCTTTTTCCAGGAGCAGGGCACAGGGCAGGATCAGGTCGGCCAGGGCCGCGGTGTCGGTCATGAAGGCCTCGACCACCACCTTGAAGGGCACCCGGGCCAGGCTTTGGGAGATCAGCGGCCCGCCCGCGGCCTGGTTGGCGATGTTGACCCCGTTGATCCAGATGAACTCCACCGGGGGGCAGGCCGAGTCCAGGTCCTGGCCCAGGAGGGGCAGCCTCAGACGCCGGCGCCGGTCCTCGCCTGGAGCCCGGCTCCAGGCCAGGTTGAGGTTGCGGCTGTAATTGATGATCAGCCCGCTGCCGCCCCCCGGCCGTCCCACCTGGCCGCTCAACAAGGCCAGGGCGTTGATGAACCTGACGTTCTGCCCGCCGTAAAGATACCGCTGCAGCCCCCAGCCGATGAGGGTCGCCGTGGGACCGGGGCCCTGGTAGAAGGAGACCAGCTCCTCCACCTCCTTTTGCCCCACCCCCGCCCGGGAGGCCAGCTCCTGGACCGGAGACCTCATGATCAGCTCCCTGAAGGTCTCGAAGTTGGCCGTGGCCTTGATGATCCCGGCCGGGATGGAGCCCTCCTCCAAAAGCCGCCTTAACCCAGCCGCGGCCAGAAAGCGGTCGGTCCCGGGCCTGACCCGGATCACCCGGCCGGTCAGACGGTCATAGTCGCACCCGCCGGGGGTGATTCCCAGCACCTCGGCCCCTAGTCGGCCGGCCCTTTGGACCACCCGGGCCAGGTGGGGCGAGGAGCGGCGGAGGTCCTTGCCCCAAAGGACGATCCGGCCTGACTCCAGGAGAAGGTGGATGGCGTTGTGGGCCAGGGACCCGAAATCGGCCTCCATGGCCGCCACCCCGGCCGCGTTGCAGAGGTTGCCCTGGGTGGCCGAGGCGCCCAGGAGACCGAAGAGAAGGCGGCCCAGCAGGTGGAGGACCCCCTTGTCCCCCCCGCCGGCCAGGTGGAGGATGGCCTGGGGGTTGTCCCTGAGACGGTCCACCTCGGCCGCGCACCTGTCCAAAGCCTCCGGCCAACCGATCCTATGCCAGCCCCCCTTGGTCCTGAGCAAAGGATCCACGAGCCTGTCCCGGCTGGAGAGCCTTTTCAGGTGGCGCTTGATCTTGACGCAGGCAAACCCGGCGGTGAGGGGATGCTCCCGGCTGCCGCCGATTCTGGGCCGGCCCCCCTCCTTCCGGACCACCAGGGAGCAGCGGTCCGGACAGTCCAGGGTGCAGGCGGTTCTGATCTCCATTCTCCTCTTTCCTTCAACGCCCCGGGTCCTCTCCGGCCGGCCTCGGGGCCGCTGGCTCGGTATCATCCGGGCCGGACCGGCCGGAACCGGGTCGGATCCTCCTCCGGCTGTCGTCCGAGGCGGTGCATCCCAGCCTCCAGCCCCGGCCAAGGCCGTTGAAGAGGGATGACCTCCCTGGGATCTTTAATCTAAGCTACCTCTTTACCCTGAATCCGCCGGCGGAGTTGATAAAAAAGCCGTCACGGAAGGTTTAATTACATGATATAAAGGAACAAGCTATCAAGAAAACGGATCTAACATACGCCCGGCGATGGAAATTTCCCAGAAGATAACATTAAACCAGCCTCAAGCCGCCTCACGGAGGCTCGAATCGCCGATTCCGGTGATCCTTGCCGGGACCTTCAGGTTTCCGTCGGCACCTGGGTCAGGAAGGGAACGATGCCATGGTCGAGTCTGAGGTAAGAGCTTTGCGTGACCAGAGCCGGCGACTCAGGAAGCGGATTCTTCAGCTCAAATCCTCCCTTCGCGCCAGGATGGACCTTAAAGGTCGGACAGCCGCCGGGCGAAGGCCGGCGGAGGCGGGGCAAGATTATAAAAATTTGATTAATAATGTCAACTGCGTGATCTTGAAGCTGAACCCCAACGGGGTCATCACCTATTTGAACCAGCACGGCCTCAGCCTGTTCGGCTATCGCCCGGAGGAGATCATCGGCCGGCATGTTCTGGAGACCATCGTTCCTGACACGGAGTCAACCGGCCGGGACTTGAGCCGGTTCGTTGAGGATTATTTCCGCGACCCCTCCCAATACCCTTACCTGGAGAAAGAGAACCTCCTGCGCGACGGAAGACGGATCCGGATGGCCTGGATCAACCGGCTGGTGCATGACGATCAAGGCCAACTGTGCGAAATCATTTCGGTGGGCAACGATATCACCTCCCGATTTGAAGCCGAGAAGGCCCTGGCTGAGCGCGAGCGCTGGCTAAAAACCATGACCGACAACGTGCCGGTCATCATCGCCTACATCGACATCGGGAACAGGTACCGCTTCGTCAACCGGGCCTTTAAGGAGTGGCAGGGCAAGGAGGACGATCAGGTGTTGAACCGTTCCGTTCCCGATGTCATCGGCCGGGAGGTCTACGAGGCCATAAAGGGGTACATGGAGCGGGCCTTCAGCGGTGAAGAGGTGCGCTACGAGCGCGACTCCAAGGACGCCCAAGGCCGGGACATTGTCCTGGAGCTGGTCTACGTCCCCCACCGTGATGAGACCGGGGCGGTGGTCGGTTACTTCGCCATGGGCGCCGATATGACCGCCCACCGCCTGGCCCGGCAGGAGGAGGCCAAGCATCAAAAGCTTGAAGCGGCCCTGGAGACGGCCGGGGCCATCTGTCACGAGATCAGCCAACCTCTCCAGACCCTGATGGGTGAAGCCGAGCTGCTCCAGGTCAGGCACGGCCAGGACCCGGTGATCAATGAAAAGCTGGAGCTGATAATCGCCCAAACCGAGCGTTTGGCCAATATCACCCAAAAACTGGTTCAGCTGACCCGATACGAGTCCAAGAAGTACCCCGGGGGGTTCAATATCCTGGACTTGGACAGATCAATCGACTGAAAGATCAATCAAGCCTGCTCTGATCGCCGGCCCAGCCCGGGAAACCGTCGAGATCGTGGTTTCAGACCTTCAGTCTGGTCGACGGTAAACGACCTTTTCCTTTGCCTCCCCTTTTTCAGGCCTCATGGAAAACCGGCTCATTCGGCCAGGACGTCGTCGACCCAGGTCAGGGCCGCGCTGACGTTGGGGAAGCCCATGGTGCTGGTCAGGATCAGGAGGGCGTGGCGGATCTCCTCCGGGCTGGCTCCGGCCGCGAGCGCCCGCCGGGTGTGGCTGTGGACCGCGCCTTCGGAGCGGTTGACCGCCGCCGCGGCCAGCTGGATCAGCTGTCTGGTCTTGGCCTCCAGGGGCCCCACCGTCTCCACCACGGCCCCCAGCCGGTTGACCGCCTCCATGTACTCCGGATAATTCTGTTGCAGGGTCTGGTACTGCTTGGGCAAGGATTCCTTGACCATCTCCCCTCTCCTTTTCCAGGCCTGGAGGTTCCAGGCATTGTCCCCGGTTACTTCTTCGACTTGGCTGGATGTGTTTATTATACGGTCTCTGGAAGGACCTTGAAACAGGAGGGGGGTTTCAGGATGGGGAGGTTCCCCGGCCCTTCCGGGCCGCTGAATCCAAGTCCAGGGCGGTCCGGAGAGGGGCTTCAGGGCCTGAATTCGTCTACTTTTGTTGGCGGCTATTTATATTAATTATCCTTAATTAATTCGATTATTCAGCCTTGCCTCCGAGGCCCTGACTGCTCTTTTTGTCCTCCGGCTGTTTGCCCTGAAGCGGCCTCACCGTCCGGTCCTCGGAGAGCATCTGGCTGATCAGGCTGGCCTTGTCCGGAGCCACGTTGGCCAGGATCTTACCCGCCTCCCGGCCCCGCATCTGGCGGAAGATGTCCACCGCCAGCTCCACGTCCATCTTCTGAATCACCTCGGCCGCGGCCTTGGGCTTCATGTTGGAGTAGAGGGCCACCAGGTGCTTGATCCGCTTGTTCTGCCGCTCCTCCTCGGCCGCCACCTGGGCCTCGAAGGCCTGGCGAAGGTCCTCCAGCTTGACCATCTGCTCGTCGATTAGCCCTTTGAGCTGGGCCAGCTCCTGGGCCCGGCGCTCCAGCTCCTGCTCGCGCTGGTCCAGCTTCCTCTTTTGAGCCTCGATGGATCTTAAGAGCTCCAGCTGGCCCGGCCCCAGGGCGGCCTGGTTGGCTTGGGCCGGGGCCGGCTGCTCCTGGGCGGCCTCTTCCCCGGGCTGGGCCTTCTTCTCCTGCTCCGTCCCGGCCTCGTCTTTCTTGGCCTCTTGCTGGGCCGAGGCCAGGGGGGGATTGGTCAGGGGCCCCAACCAGTCCCGGCCGAAGCCGAAACCGGCCAGGATCAGCTTGACCCCCAAAAGGCCGACCACGGCCATCTGGATCCAGAACCACTTCCCTTTCCCGGTCGGCTTGGCCACTCATCTCCCCCCGGTTCTGGCGAACCTCAAGACCGAGAACTCGTCCAGATCCTTGAGCTCCTTGAGCTTCATCTCCTCCTGGTAGCGCTCGTAGGCCAACTCCTTGAGCCGCTCCACCATCTTCTTCTCCCGGTCGGCCTTGAGCAGGTCCTGGCGGCGTTTGTGGACCACCTTGCGGCAGCCGGCCAGCTCCTTTTTGGTCTCCTCGATCCGCCTTTTAAGGCCGTCCAGGTGAAGGCGGTGAAGGATGTACTCCTCGGCCCGGAGCCCGACCGCTATCCGGGCCAGAAACTCCTGCCTGGCCTTCTCCCCTTCCGCTCCCAGGCCCTTGAGCCTGGCCAGGACCGCCGCCTCGACCCGCTGGGACTCGGCCAGGGCGATCTGGGCCTTTTCCAGGGTCCTCTGCCGCAGCTTGAGGACCGGCTCCAGGTTGAACTGGAACACTAGGCCTCCTCCCCGGCCTTGGCCTCTTGGGCGGCCTCCGGCCGGTCGCCTTCGGCCATCAGGACCGAGAGCCTGGTCACGGCCTCCTCCAGCCTGGCCGGAAGATCCACCGGCTGGCGGAGGTAGGCGTTGAACTCCGGCATCATCCTCAAGGCCCGGTCTATCTCCGGGTTGGAGCCCTTGACGTAGGCCCCGATGTTGATCAGGTCCTCGTTGCGGCGGTAGACGGCCAGAAGTCGGCGGAAGGCCTGGGCCGAGGCGCCGTGCTCCGGGGTCACCACATCCGGCATCAGCCTGGAGATCGACTTGAGAACGTCCACGGCCGGGTAATGGTTCTGCTCGGCCAACTGCCGGGTCAGGACCACGTGGCCGTCCAAAATGGACCTCATGGCGTCGGCGATGGGGTCGTTGAGATCGTCCCCCTCCACCAGAACGGTGTAGACCCCGCTGATGGAGCCGCCGCTTTGGGAGGTTCCGGCCCGCTCCAGGATCTTGGGCAGGTGGGCGAAGACCGAGGGGGTGTAGCCCTTGGTCGTGGGGGGCTCGCCCACGGCCAGACCCACCTCCCGGCCGGCCATGGAGAACCGGGTCATGGAGTCCACCATCAGGACCACGTCTTTGGCCTGATCCCGGAAGTACTCGGCCACGGTGGTGGCCAGATAGGCCCCCCTCATCCTGATCAAGGGCGGCTGATCCGAGGTGGCGGCCACCACCACCGATCGCTTGAGGCCCTCTCGGCCCAGATCGCGGTCGATGAACTCCTTGACCTCCCGGCCCCGCTCGCCGATCAGGCCCACCACCGAGACGTCGGCCGAGGTGTTCCGGGCGATCATGGAGAGGAGGGTCGACTTGCCCACCCCGGAGCCGGCGAAGATTCCCAGCCGCTGGCCCTTGCCCATGGTCAGAAGGCCGTTGATGGCCCGGACCCCCACGTCCACCGGCTGGCTTATCCGGGGCCGGTCCAGGGGGTTGGTCCCCTGGCCGTAAAGGGGGTAGAAACGGTTGCAGCTCAAGGGCCCCTTGCCGTCCAGGGGCCGGCCCAGGCCGTCTATGACCCGGCCCAGCAAGCCTTCGCCCACCGCGGCCCGGGCCCGGCCGCCCTGGGGGGTTATCCTGGCCCCGGGGCGGATCCCCCTCACCTCGCCGTAGGGCATGAGCAGGATCCGATTGGACCTGAAGCCCACCACCTCGGCCCTGATCCCCTCCTCCGTCCCGTTGGCCTCGATCCGGCAGATGGTCCCGGTGGGGGCGTCAACCCCCATCCCCTCCACCACCAGCCCGATCACGTCCACCACCCGGCCGTGGACCTGGGCCAGGTCCGTCTGGTCCAGATGATTGAAGTAGGGGGCCAGATCAGGCTTCATCAACGGCGCCCTTGAGGACCCTCTCCAGGGCCTGGTTCAGGCCGGCCAGCCTGGTCCCGACGGTGTTGTCGATCTCCTCCGCCTCGGTGGTGATGAGGCATCCGCCCCGGGCCACGCCGCTGTCCGGAACCAGCTCGACCTTGGTCAGGTCCAGGTTCTCCTCCATGATCTTGGGGCGGTGCTCCTCCACCAGCCCTAGGTCATCGGGGTTGATCCTGATCCTGGCCCACCTGGACTGGCTGATATGCTTCAGTCCGGCCCGGACCAGGTTCAAGGCCACCCGGGGGTTGGTCTCCACCTCGGCGGCCACCACCTGGGAGGCCGCGGCCAGGACCAGCTCGATCAGCTCCCCCTCCAGCTCGGCCATCATCCCTTCCCGGCAGCCCTCCATGGCCGCAGCCGCGGCCAGGAGCCTTTTGACCGCGTTGGCTTTCTCCGTCTCGGCCGCCTCCCGGCCGGCCGCCAGGCCCTCCTTCCGCCCCTCCTCCCGGGCCTGGCGGCGGATCTCCTGGCCCTCGGCCTTGATCCGGGCCAGGACCTCCTCCGGATCGGGCGGGGGCGGTTCCTTGGGCTGAAGCTCCTCTTTTACCTCGGGACCGGAGTCCGACTGGGGCTTTTTTTTGGGTCCGGGCCGGAAGGAGGGCTGGAAGTTGTCCTCGCTGGAGCTGGTCCGGGTCCGGTAATAGGAGGCCGGGGAAAAAACCTCCATCCGGACCTGGGGCTCGGGCAGGGGCTTTCTTAGATCGAACAGCTCATAGGACCTGACCTGCTCCCGGCCCTCGCCCCCGGCCTTGATGATCTTAGACAAAGGCATCCTCTCCGCCCTTGCCGCCGATGACGATCTTGCCTTCCTTCTCCAGCCTCCTGGCTATCCTGGTGATGGTCTGCTGGGCCCGCTCCACGTCCGAGAGCCTGACCGGGCCCATGACCTCCAGATCCTCCTGGATCATGGCCGCGGCCCGCTCCGAGACGTTGCTCAGGATCTTGGACTTGAGATCCTCGGAGGCCGTCTTCAGGGCCAGGGTCAGGTCCTCGTTGGAAACCTCGCGGAGAATGGTCCTGATGCCCCGGTCGTCGATGTTGGTCAAGTCCTCGAAGACGAACATGAGGGCCCGGACCTGGTCGGCCAGGTCAGACTTGTTCTCGTCGAGCCTCTC
>Ga0068714_10000982_pt1 | contig 45655 bp, 38 predicted proteins | sample MTBNYHSulfiMetaG_FD_62988 | JGI IMG/M metagenome (GOLD analysis project Ga0068714, IMG submission 62988) | Enrichment culture microbial communities from rom New York Harbor, USA that are MTBE-degrading - MTBE-NYH (New York Harbor Sulfidogenic)... | ecosystem: Environmental > Aquatic > Marine >... | reverse complement strand
TACTAAAAATTGCTGCACGGGTGGGGGCACCGACCTACGCAGGGCTATACAATGGGGTGTGGAAACATCCGAGATCGACGCGGTTGAATAGACTTGTGTGCAACATCCGGATAGGCATGGATTCAACCAGCGATTCAAAGCGCGGGTCCCTTGCCACAGGGTTCTCTTCGGCCTCATCGAGGGCAAGCAAATAGAAGGTCTCGATGTTTTCCAACCAGAAGGAGAGATCCAGGGAAATGGGCTGAGGCGGAAGTTCGATGACCTCACTGAATCGCTCGAAGAGATAGCACACAGGGATTTCCAAGGCCTGCCCGATCATCCCCGCAAACGAAATTTGAGCCTTGTATCCTCCTGTGGCATTAATCACAATTTTCTCAGACGATTCCCGCCTCGAAGCGGAAGCGACTGCCTTAACAAGATTTCTTAACCCTTCTGTGCGGAATCGCTGCGGGTCGGAATCCGTCAATCCAGTAAGTGTGTGGACTTCTACCTCTTGAAAGCGATTTGGATTGGCGGTGTGATCAAAGTACTGCCCGAGAGTCTTCCCCAAGAATCCGCCATCCTCTGTATCCGAAACAAGGAGAATCAATTTTCGAGTGGCTTTCAGGTGTCCTTTTTTGATCACGCTGACAATCGAATTGACTTCTGCACCACAAAGGCGATCTTCCGGGTCCTTTTCCAGCAGCCAGAGGGCCAGCCCTTTAGCATTGAAATTGCGGAGATATTCCGCTAGTCGGTCTTGATCCAACCTTGCCAGATTGTTCTTTAAACTAGTCCCTACCGTACAGATCAAAACATCCCGCCAGTATGCCATCCTTCCTCCGTTTCATTGCGTGTCAAGCAAAAACAGATCCTCGATAGCGCGGATCTTGAAACTGAATTTGCCGATTTTCATATGTTCCGGCGTCATTTTAAGCTCCCTGAAAATTGACATCTTCCGGATTCCAGCCTGCACGGGAATGAGTAGAAAAACTATGTTACCAACCGGCCCTTTAAGCTCCCTGGAGCATTGCGGATCAGCGTGATGCAAGTTGGTTCAAGTCGGAGACTTGAACCAACCACGAGGCCGGCCACAGGACTGTGTCCCGCTGATCCGCCGAGAGCCGGCTCTCTCTTCCGCCACGCTCACCAAGATTGGCTGCAAAATCACCTCACCCCACCTTCCCCGGTGGAAAAATCTTGCGGCCGCAAGTTTGAGGAGGTTTGAGACTGAGCATCTGTTTACAGCAACCGGATGTGGAGCGGGGAAAAATAACTTTGCCGGCAAAATTGCCGGAATCATTGCGACGCTTTTCCGAGAGGTCGCCCTTCCGTCGCCACGATTTCGAAGGCGGGCACGTTCACACCGTACTTTCGACCGGTGGCGATGCGATAGCGTTCCGCCAGCCGGTTCCTGCCGAATGCTTTATTCACCTCGCGGTTGACTTTGCTGATGCAGGGCCCGAGCCGCGCACGAAACTCCTCGACATCCCGCATGCTCTCCCATGCGTACCGTTCCTGTTCGCCCAGCCGCAGTCGATCGATGCGGCGCTCGAAATCGGCCACCACCTTGCGCTTTGCAAAAAGGTCGTCGATGCCGACGGCTTGAGGAGCGTTGAATTGGGTCAAAAAAAACGCATAGACCGCGATGAGCTGTCGGGTGAGGGTGAAGCTGAGCCGGCCGAGGGTGACCAGGCCGTTATGGAGGTGAAGTGTAACGGGGGGTGAGTGCTGCAGATAGGCGAGGACGATTTGCGAGTAGTGCACCGCTTTGCTGAGCCCCTTTTCCAACGGGAGCTCACCGCCGATGATTTCCCGCAGCCGGGGGAACGGGATGTCGGCCAGCTCCACGCGGGCGTCCCGGGCCGAGACCCTCTGATAGACGGCCCTGCGCTCCGGATCAAAGCCCGCCAGCCGCTGATAGCAGCGATCTTGCGGCGGCGGATAGTAGAAGTCGTGCACTCCCGTTTCAAATTCGGGCGACACCAGCACATGGGACAGGCTGTCCTCGGACCGCCCGCACAACATGAGCGCCATGGCAAGGTAGACGCCTAAGGTCTTGCGGCCGCCGGCCAGCGAGCAAAAGAGCAAGTCCTGGCGGCGCTGGGTCCATTCCCGAATGAGCGCAAAGACCTGATCGGCGGCAGCGGTATTGTCTTGGCTGGTCCGTATGTCTTCCAGCTCCCCTGTCGATCCGGACAGCACGTAAATACTTTGCTCGCTGAAAGCGATTCTGCCGGCCGGCACCCGGTAGTCTGCACAGTATTCGGCAAATCGGCCGTTTTCACCCAGCAGCTGTTCGATGACGGTCGTGCGACCCTGCGCCGTTGTGATCACGCGGATTTCATCGATCCTCATGCGGCGCTCCTGTTCCAGCGCCCACAGCGATTCGGTGATGATCGCAGGAGTCTGACCGGCAACGGCGACCAGCACATTGCGCTTCTGAGTCCCCTGCAGCGTCCTGCTTGGCATGAGTGGCTCCGGTTCACCCGCAAGTCGACGAATAGAGGAAGAAAACTACGGAAAAATTAAAGATGGTTTTACGGATAGCAGAGCCAGGCGGGGGTGGCAACTAAAAAAAGGCTTTTCATTCTTCCGCGGAAACCTGATTCGGCAGATACCCGAGCTTGAGGAACGGAAGTCTGCGCCCTATGAGCTCAAAATGATCCCTGTCTTCCGTATACAGGAGCGCCACGATGGAGAGCGCCATGAAGGCAAGGTGGCACGTGCTTATGTGCTTTTATAATTTCATCATCGACTAGAGCCATCTCCATCGTTATATTGACGGCCCCTTTTTCCGTCCGCACCCCGAAGACTTCTTGCAGCCTGCCGATGTATTCCTGGTTCATTTGCATTGTCTTTTTTACGATCTTAGGCACAGGCACCTCCTCTAATCAGCCATGCGATTCCCTATATTATCTGGCTACAGCCGAAAATATTCAGCGCAAAGCGTTCGCCTGGCAACACGTCGCCAGGCAGCTGCCGGCGTGCACCAATGCCGCCGGATCACGCAAAGCTTTGAAATCGGGGTCGGCCAAGAGAAAGCGGCATTCCTCTTCGGCAAACAAGCGGCAGGGATTGGGCCGCCATGCATGAATGGCGCAAAGGCTCAGCCCCTCGCCGTCGGCTTCCCACAGGAACGGACAGAAGCGGTGGTATGGTCCCAGCCCTGTGCCGAAAAGTCTCATCCACGCTGAAGGAATTTCCACGCCAGCCGGAAAATCCGGCAAACCGCTCGCGATTTCGCAGCATCCGCCGCAGTGGATGCAATAGCCCAATTGCTCGGCCCCTTTTCCCGGGTCGGCAAGAAGCGCTTCACAAAGTTCGGGCTCCTCCATCTTTTGCCCGAGCCAGTCTTTCACCCGGCAAAAAATTGAGCTTCGCTCCCGCAGCAGCCTCAACAAAGCCGTTTTTTTTGCCGCCGGCGGCAACCGGCGCCAGTTGGACTCCGTGTGCAAAACCAACACGTTGCGCAGCAAAAATGTGAACGGGAAGAGCGGATCAGCCAAAGCATCGGCAACCATGCGCGCCGCACTTTTCGGGTATATTTCGGGCAAGGACTTCAGCAAAGCCATACGCAATTTCTGCAATTCAGAAGCAGACGATGGCTGCGAGGTCGGATCTCTTTGCATTGATTTTATGGCCTCTCGAAACAGAAACGATCTGTCTTGGACATCTGAAAATTTGAAGTTCAAATTGTTTCGCATTCACCCTGCGCAAGCGCCTGCGCTGCGAGTTGGATTTCGATATTCGTATCCGGCTGCGTCTGCTCCCTCAGCGGGCGGTGCCAGCCGAGCAGCGAAGGGGAATCCGGATGGTGCTTGCGATAATTGCTGCGGGCGCGATCGAGGCTGCCGGTTGCATAACAGTAACGGCAGCCAAACAGGCAGGAATCGTACATGCCGATGTCTTTGCTGATGGAACAGCCGCACTTGCTCCTCTGGGCCGGGTCTTTCTTGTCGGCCAACTCGGTGCCGAAAATCTGCGCGATGTAAGCGGCATCGATGCATTTGCCGGGCCTTACGCCATAGGCCGAATAGTCGGTCTCCTGAGCACAACTGAATACTTCCATTCCATGATGACTTGCAGCCTCCGATAGATACTGCATCAGTGCAGCGATTTCCGTGCCGCTCCATTCCGCCAGCTCGACCCCTTGTGCGGCAAGGTCCCGCAGGCGCTTGACAGATTTTCGATAAACCCGGACCACGCTGACGATACATCGTTTGGTGTGGCCTTGAAGCTCACCGGCGATCTGTTCAAAGGCGCGGCGGTGGAAGGCGTCTTCGGTCAAGTTGCTGAAAACGATAGGATCGTAGCGCCACGAGATCCTTTCAGGTCCGATCCGCTCGCTCAGTTGGCGGAAGATTCGAACTGAGCTCTTGACGTTCGGACAATGAGCATCCAACTGGCGCGGATTGTTCAACATTGTGAAATTAAAAACGTATCGGTAGCCGCGCTCATCCAGCTCTGCAAGGAAAGGAAACAGCGGACGCGGATTGCGCGTCCAAAACACCAGGGCATCCACGTCTCGCGGTTTCAACGACACGTGCATGACCTGATTGGCATTGAAGGGATTGGGAACGGTGCAATAGCCGGCCCTTAACCGGTTCATCAACCACCTTGCGTAAAAAGCCGGTATATCGGTCCGGCGGCTGGCGCTGATAATCACCCATTACTCCCGTAAAATTGCACCCATAGAATGCTTTGGACAACTCGGCTATAATGATATCTTTCCGCGGCAACTTGGTAAAGAGATACAAGGATGGACTTTCTTTCGTGCTTTCTTCTCTGCGTGTTTTCGTGATATGGAAAAAGTACACGAATCCACTGAGAGTCGGGTTGTCTTTTTGTGGCGCAAACGGGTTTTACTCGGGAGGAATGGAGATGCATTGGATATTTTACATTGTCGCTGCTCTTGTAACGGCTCTCGCCATCTATGTGCAGATGAAAAGAGTGGACAGGGCTACCAGGCAGATGGAAGAAACAGAAGAAAACTCCCCAACCGGCAACAAGGCAAACAAGAAATAATGCTCCTACCGAATTTGCAGGAAGCCGGCACCTATACCCTGCAGAAGGCCGAGCCGAGGGTCGACGCTACAGCCAAGCAGCAACCTTCAACGGATAAAACAAAAGGCCTGGTTAACCAGGCCTTTTTTCCATTCGAGTTGTTTTCTTCGGCTCCAACAGCCGAAGCCACTCCTGTCAGCGTCCTTCAAAGGCATGCATGTGGATGTTGGCCTCATCATCGATGCAGCGTCTCATCAGTTCCGCCCGGGTAGCTCTTCCTTCCTGAAACTCTCCCCATGGACACAGGTAAAGTGCACCTATTTCATCTTCTACATACTGTGAATTATATTCATATTTGAACATGGCTTTTGCTCCTTTGGTATTTGTTGACTTACAAATTTATTATAAGCCGTGATTCTTCACCGTCAACTCGCTCCGGATAAGGGCTTTGGAAGCTCATTGTCAGAACCTTATCGCACTCCTCGCGGCCGTTTGCACACCCGACAACCGCACTCGTTTTACTCCCACCAGCGCATCAGGACGCTCCCCCAGGTAAAGCCGGCTCCAAAGGCGGACATGACCAGGTAGTCCCCTTTGTTGAGCTTCTTTTCTTCATTGACCGCCTCATACAGACAGAGAGGAATGGTTGCGGCGGTGGTGTTGGCATATTTGTCAATATTGATGACCACCTTTTCCGGGTCTATTTTCATGCGCTTGGCACTGGCATCGATGATACGCAAATTCGCCTGGTGAGGAATAAACAGCTTCACATCTTGACCGGTGAGTCCATTGCGGTCCATGATTTTTGCGGAAACTTCGGCCATCTCGGTGACGGCAAACTTGAAAACCTGGCGCCCTTCCTGGTAGACATAATGCTCTTTGTTCCGAACCGTCTCCAGGGTGGCCGGCTTAAGGCTGCCGCCGGCCTTCATGTGCAGAAAATCGCCGCCGCGCCCGTCGATCCTCTGAATGAAGTCCAAGACTCCGTAGCCATCCTCGGGACAGGGCTCCAGCAAAACCGCCCCGGCGCCGTCACCAAACAGTACGCAGGTGCTTCGATCTTCATAATCGACAATGCTGCTCATGACGTCGCTGCCGATCGCCAATATTTTTTTGTAATGGCCGAAGCCGATCATTTGCGCTCCGGTGGAAAGAGCGAACACGAATCCGGAACATCCCGCTGAAAGGTCGAACCCCCACGCATTTTTCGCCCCGATCCCTTTCTGCACCAGACAGGCGGTGGAAGGAAAAAACATGTCCGGAGTCACGGTCGCCACGATAATGACATCCACTTCGCCGGCCTCGACCCCCGCTCGATCGAGACATTCGCGGGCGGCACGCGCGGCCATATGTGAATTGCCCAGACCGGGCTCGAGAATCCGCCTTTCTCGAATCCCGGTTCGACTAAAAATCCACTCATCCGTGGTGTCGACCATTTTTTCCAAATCCTGGTTGGTAAGCTTCCGTTCCGGAAGACAACGACCGATGGAGCGAATGTAAGCGCTTTTTGCCATGCTTTTGCTCCTATCTCTTTGGAGGATTATAGTCTAGGCGGAATTATGTCATTTCCCACAAATGATCTCAAGCAATACACGATGCGAATGCAAAAGCTGAAGCAAGCTTTAAAGCTCATGGTTTCACAGCAGGCCTTTTTCATCCAGGATCTTCTTCGCAGCTACTCCCGGGCATTGCAGATAGATTGCCGTTGTGCTGCTGAGCGTATGCCCCAGGAGCTGTTGCACGGTAATCAGCGGCACCCCTGCTTGCAGTAACTCCACAGCCCGGCTGTGCCGCAGGATGTGGGGATGAGACAGCTCTCGCGGGAGATAGGCATCTTCGGCCCTTCGGTAGAATTCTCTCCTGAAATTGCCCGGGTCGAGAGTGAAAACTCTTCCCCTCATCCTGGGGAACTCCGAACGATAGCGCGAAACTCCCGATATGACCTCAGGCGGCACCGGAATTATCCTTGCCGGGTTTCTACCGGAAGAGCGAGTGCGGGCAACGATTCTGATCTCATTTTGGGTGAAATCTATGTGAGTTGAATCATCAACACCTAAAATCTCGCCGATCCTTGCACCGGTGAAGCGCAGCATGAGAAAAGCGAGCCAGTATCTTCCGCGAACTTTGCGCACATAAGGGGTGGGAGCGGACTCATTCCAGCACCGGAAGGCATCCATAAGCCGATGCAGTTGAGATCGGCTGAGATGATCGACGGGCGACGCGCAACCGGGGGCAGTTCCATGATCGGCCTCTGAGAACCTGTCTCTTGCCATGAAAAATTCACCTCCTTCATCACTTTCAAATACCCTGAAAATGTCCTCCAGCCTTGTACCCGGAGCTCGGGAGCGCCTCTTGAGAACGAACAGCTCATTCTGTCAGCCTCGATCTTTAATGCTCATTTTAATAATTCTAGCACAAACGATCAATTTACACGAAAATTTTACTTAACGTGTATTGACACGCCCGGCGGGCAGCCTTAAGTTCGCATCGAAAGGACAAAAAATCGATATTTCAGATCGCATACTTGAGGAAGGAGGTAAAGAAATATGGCTATTATCCGTTATCCGAGGTTTTCCGAGTTTCAGAACCCCTTTGCGGAAATGGAACGGCTTAGAAGGGAAATGGATCGACTCTTTTCCGACGTCGCGGGCAGAAGCCCGGCCGCACTGGCATCCGGCGTATTTCCGGCATTGAACGTAAGCGAGGACGCCGATAAGATCTATGTTCAGGCCGAGCTCCCCGGTTTCAAACCGGAAGACATCGATATTTCTGTGGAAAAAGAGACATTGACTCTGCGGGGTGAAAGAAAGCCCGACGAAGTCGAAAATGTCAGCTATCATCGCCGTGAGCGGAGAACGGGAAAATTTCACAAAGCGGTGACGCTTCCCTACGCCGTCAACGCTGACGGAGTGGATGCACAGTTCAAGGACGGCGTGTTGAAACTGGTTCTTCCAAAAGCGGAGCACGTTAAACCCAAAAAGATCAGCATTAAAGCTGAATAAACACAACCCGAGAGTGAACGACCTGCCATTTAAACAGGAGGTGGTATTATGGCGGACAAAGACTTACAAGTGCAGGAAAAGCAAGAACTGCAGACCAAATCCGAGAGCACGCGCAACGTTCCGATTTTTGTGCCGGCAGTCGATATTTACGAATCACAGAACGAGCTGACACTGCTTGCGGATATGCCAGGTGTTCCTATTGAGAGCGTCGATATAGATCTGAAAGATGATCAACTCACCGTCAGAGGACAAGGAGCAACAGAGGAGCAGGGCGGTACAGTTCTGTTGCGTGAGTATGCGGTAGGCGATTATTATCGACAGTTCACCCTGTCCAACGCGATCGACCGCGAGAAAATCGTTGCATCCATGAAAGACGGAGTTCTCAAGCTGGTTCTTCCCAAGGCGGAGGCCGCCAAACCGCGTAAAATTGCAGTCAAAACCTCCTAACCGGGATGGTCCGGAAACAGGACGGCCCAGCAAGGAGCAACAGTTTCCGGAGCGGCATCAATAGTATCGGCATCCGCTGATAGATGGCGGACAGCGTAGTCTAAGGCCGGGATTTGGCTTCCTCTTCCCGGCCGGCTCATTTATGATATAAAGGAAAAAGTGAGCAAGCCATTTTTTGTGTGGAGGTGCCGACGTCATGAAAAAGAAGGACTATTATGCAATTCTCGGCGTATCCCGCACGGAAAACACCGGCGGCATACAGGCCGCGTTCAGAAGACTTGCCAAAGCGCATCATCCGGATGTGGCAGGAGGTGAAAAGACCCGCCATTTTCAGGAGATCGCCGAAGCCTATTGCACTCTGCGCGATCCCGAATCAAGAAGAGACTACAATCGAAGTCTGCACAGGCAGGAGCAGCAAGGGAATCTCCATGTCAAAGCCCAAGCGGCGGTGGATGCTCGACCCGGAGTCTTCATTCGCCCTGAAAAAGCTTCGGCCCGCCAAGATTTTGCGCCAACAACGAGTATCTTCGAAGACTTCTTTAATGATTTTTTCGGCACGAAGTTGTTCCGTGAGCCATCCTCCGTTGCAGACCTGGAGGTGATACTGTCACCGGACGAAGCCGAGCAAGGAGGCTTTTTGGCCATCCCTGCTTTTGAACCTTGCCCTTATTGTGGAGGTTCCGGCCGACAGTCGGCTTTTCCGTGCTCCCATTGCGGTGCACACGGTAGATTGAAATCCGGACAAAGCCTTCGTGTGCGAATTCCACCGGATATCCGGGACGGCACACTGCTCGACGTTCCCTTTGCATCTCACTTCCAGAGAACGAGCTCTTTTCGCGTCTTGATTCGAGTGCAAGAGATGTCATAGGAGCCATCTATGAACCTTCACGGCGAATCAAAACGGAGGCAGCGTCGACCACACACTGCTTTTTGGAGCGAACGATGAAGCTAGGCTGCACATTGTTGCTGCCGTTGCTGTTGGTGCTGGCATTAACGGCACCGCCGGCCTCTGCGGGAGATCCCCCATATTCGGCGGAACGGCAAGAAATGATCGCGGAAATAGAGGCTGATGTTAAAATGACCAGCGAGCGAATCGGCAAGCGATCATTGAATCCGCAGACCATGAAAGCCATGGGGAAGGTTCCCCGCCACGAGTTCGTATCCGATCAGCTAAAAAAACATGCTTATGAAAATCGACCGCTGCCCATAGGCTACGGCCAAACCATCTCCCAGCCCTATATCGTGGCCTTGATGACCGATCTGGCTGAGGTGGAGAAGGGCGATGTGGTGCTCGAGGTGGGAACCGGGTCAGGCTACCAGGCGGCTGTGTTGGCCGAATGCGGCGTACAAGTCTACTCCATTGAAATCATAGAAGAACTTGCAAAGTCCGCCGAACAGAGGCTGGCACGTCTTGGTTACAGCCTGGTGGAGGTGCGCTCCGGTGATGGTTATTATGGCTGGGAAGAACACGCCCCATTCGATGCCATAATCGTCACCGCCGCAGCCAGTCATGTTCCGCCGCCCCTCGTAAAGCAGTTGAAGCCAGACGGCAGAATGATCTGCCCAGTCGGAGGACCTTTCATGACGCAACATTTAATGCTGGTGGAAAAAAAAGAGGATTCCAAGATCATCACCAGGCAGGTGCTCCCCGTCTTATTCGTACCGCTCACCGGTGGGCACTGAAACCGAAGGGGGAGCAGTTTTGAATTTTGAGTGTTGAGTCGATTGTTGACCCGACGCAACTGAAGGCTTGGAACCCGAAATTCAAAACTATGACTGTGTGCGCTGTTGCAAGTCTGAAGAGCCCGGTGAACGGTTGCGAAATATGTACCTGGGGCTAGCCATCTTTCTGCTTTCGGCCGCCGCGCTGGCCTATGAAGTCCTCCTGATGCGGCTGCTCAGCATCATTCAATGGCATCATTTCGCCTACATGATCATAAGCCTTGCTCTGCTCGGCTTCGGTGCCAGCGGAACTTTTATCGCCTTATTTCAGCACCGTCTCATCGCTCGATTCTACCGGGCATTCATCATAAATTGTCTGCTTTTCGGCCTGACTGCACTGGCCGGCTTCCTGCTCACCAACCGCATTCCGCTCAACCCGCTCGAGGTCCTTTGGGACAGCAAACAATTGTTCTTCTTTTCTGCAATCTATCTGCTGCTCGCTCTCCCTTTTTTCTTCGCAGCGAACTGCATAGGTCTTGCATTTACACGGTTCAAAGATCAAATCCATCGAATCTATTACTTCGACTTGCTGGGCGCCGGTGCGGGAGCGCTGGCCGTGGTCGGGCTGCTCACCGTATTCTATCCCATGACCTGCCTGCTGATTCTGGCCGGGACCGGTTTTTTGGCCGCAGCAGCAGCATGCCTCACTGCCATTTCAAAGAAAAGCTTACTTGCTGCAGCAACCTTGACCTTGTGCGCAGTCCTGCTGCCTTTGGGCTGCCCCCAGCAGTGGCTTGCTTTGAACATTTCCGAATACAAGGGACTGAGCATGGCCCTGCGCGTACCCGGAACCAGGATCCTGACCGAGCGTTCCAGTCCGCTGGGCTGGCTGGCGGTGGTGGACAGCCCGGCTATTCCCTTCCGCCACGCACCCGGAATGAGCCTCAATTGTTCCCGGGAGCCGCCGCCTCAGCTCGGTATTTTCACGGATGGCGACGCTTTGAATCCGATCACTCGCCTGGCCGGCAACGGCAGCGCATTGGCATACCTGGACTGCAGTTCGTCGGCACTGCCATACCATTTGCTGAAAAATCCAGCGGTTCTTGTCCTTGGCGCCGGCGGCGGCGCGGATGTGCTCATGGCTTTACACCATCAGGCCGGCAGCATCGACGCCGTGGAGCTGAACCCGCAGGCTGTCGCCCTGGTCAGGCAGAATTACGCGGATTTTGCCGGCCATCTTTATTCGCTCGACGGCGTAAAGGTTTCCATAGCTGAAGCACGCGGCTTTGTTAGCAGCAGTAGAAACAGTTTCGATTTGATCGTGGTTTCTCTGCTCGATTCGTTCAGCGCTTCGACAGCCGGAGGCTATGCTCTCAGTGAAACATATTTGTATACCGTGGAAGCGCTGCAGCAATACATGGCTCATCTTAAACCCGGGGGAATCCTTGCCGTCACGCGCTGGCTCAAAGTTCCGCCGCGAGACAGCCTCAAGCTTTTCGCGACGGCCTTGAAAGCCTTGGAAAAAACCGGACAGGAACGCCCGGAGCAGAGGTTGGCCCTGATCCGCAGCTGGAAAACGACGACTTTGCTGGTCAAAAACGGCGCCTTCACACTCGAACAGATCGATGCCATTCGGGCATTCTGCGATCGGCGCTCATTCGATGTGGTTTACTTTCCGGGCATAAAGAGCTCGGAGGTGAACCGCTACAACCTGCTTGACGAGCCGTACTTCCATGCAGGAGCAATGGCTTTAGCGGGGCCTCAACGAGAAGACTTCATCCGCCGCTACAAATTCCACATAGTCCCGGCAACCGATGATCAACCCTACTTCTTCCATTTTTTTAAGTGGCGAATTCTGCCCGAAGTCATATCGCTAAAAGGACAGGGCGGGCTGTCGTTGATGGAGTGGACCTATCCGGTACTCATAGCGACGCTTTTACAGGCACTCCTCGCCGGTGCGGCCCTGATATTGATCCCTCTGCGCTTTCTCCCCCCTCCCGAAGGCTCACGGCGTGAGCGAGGCCGCATCGCCCTTTACTTTGTGTGCCTGGGACTGGCTTTTCTGTTTATCGAGATCGCATTCATGCAAAAATTCATACTTCTCTTGAGCCACCCTGTCTATGCGGCAGCCGTCGTGCTCTGTGCTTTTCTGGTTTTCGCGGGTTTGGGCAGTAATTTTTCGAAGCGACTGGATAGTTTTGTCAATTCCCGGCAGTTGCCATTTAAATCGCCTATAGGGCCGGCTGTTACCGGAATTATCATGTTATCGTCCCTCTATCTGATCTTATTGCCCCTGATATTTCATTACTGCATGTCCCTCCCGAACTTTTTAAAAATACTTATTTCGGTGCTCCTCATCGCTCCGCTGGCCTTCTGCATGGGAATTCCCTTCCCGTCGGGGCTATCTCGGGTGGCTGCCACGATGCCTGATTTTATCCCCTGGGCGTGGGGCATAAACGGCTGCGCTTCAGTGATCAGCGCTGTTCTGGCGACCATCCTGGCCATTCACTTCGGTTTCAGCGTAGTAGTGGGTCTGGCAGCGTTGTTGTACGGGCTGGCTGCATTTTCCTTCCGGAGCTATCCGGACTGAAATCCGTCCATCGCAGCATGGGTATTAAACATGATTCCGTAGCTGCAGCTCAACAGGATGAGGATGCAGGTAATACTGACCCTGCAGATAAGGTTGACCGTACTTGCGCACATAGTGGTTGATCAGGGTAATCGGAACAATGAGAGGAATATGGCTTCGATGATAGTAATCAATAAGCTCCTGGAGCTCTTGCTTTTCATCCGCTGAGAGCTGCTTTTTGAAATAACCCATCAAGTGCTGAAGAACATTTGTGTTCTTTTTGACGGTCGTTCTCAGCTTCAACGCTTCCATCAACAAGGCGATATACTGAGAATAGAGGGCCTCGGCATCCAGTTCCCCGGCTTTTGCAACCAGTTTTCCCATCATGTTGTAGTGCTTGGGACTGTGGGACATCAGCAGAAGCTTGTGGCGAGTGTGGAAGTCGATGATTTTATTTCTTCCTTTTCTTTCCGGCAGCATCTCGCGCCAGCGCTTGAAAATAAAGATCCGCTCAATAAAGTTCTCTCTCAAGCGAGGATCGTGCAATCTGCCTTCCTCTTCCACCGGGAGCAACGGAAAATGTTTCATGAATATGCCGGCGAAAATGCCCACACCTGTTTTTCGAGGCATGCCATTCGGATCGGAAACCTTCACCCGCTCCATTCCACTGCTCGGCGAATTGCTTTTGAAGATGAAGCCGCAGAGCTCATCTTGCTCCAGTTCGCTTACGCGCTTTTCAGCCCAAGACTGCATCCGCTCTGTAATGTCGCGACGACTTCGAGTGGTCACCAAACGAGGAGCCTGCGGATCTCCCTCCAGGTGCATGGATTCCCTTGGAATGCCGAGACCGCATTCCACTTCGGGGCAGACTGGAACGTACTGCACGTAGTCGCCGAGAGTGTCCCGCAAAAAACGGTCAAGCTTATGCCCGCCATCGTACCTGACGGGCTCTCCAAGCAGGCAGGTGCTGATACCCAATTTGATTTTTTCCATTGGAACCTCTACTCTAATTGATCTCCGTCCTCGAAACACCTTCGGCGAATGAAACAAGCCTGTCTCGACGGCAGTTTGCCCGGACCTGCCTCTATTTGCGTCAAAGCCGTGCAAATAGCCTCCTCCATTGGAATGAGTCTTATCGGGATGAGCTCCCGTATTTTATTTTCCCGGCAAATGACTTCATTCTTGAGACCTTCCACCAGTGGCATGACAACTCCGGCGGGTACAGGCGTCACTAAATTAATCCAGTAGGATGATAGACGCGGAGTCAGGACCGGAACGGTCAGAATAATCCGCCGCAAGCCACGAACCTTTGCATAGATCAACATGAGCTGCCGATAGGTGATGATGTCGGGCCCGCCGATATCAAGCGTCAGACCCGTCGTTTCGGGCTCGAGCAGGCAGCCGGTCAGGTATGCGACCACATTGTCCACTGCGATGGGCTGGCCCCGCGTGTTAATCCATTTGGGGCAAACCATCACCGGCAATCGTTCCACCATATAACGGAGCATTTCAAAGGGTGCACCGCCGGCCCCAATTATATTCGCAGCCCGCAGTACCGTTGCCTGCACACGACCGGACTGAAGTATTTCGCCAACTTTTTGACGGCTTTGGAGATGCTCCGAGAGATCGCCGCCCATCTCTCCAAGCCCGCCTAAATAAATAACGCGGCTGACACCCGCCCGGTCCGCACTCTTGACGAAGTTTTCGGCTGCACGAAAATCCCGCTCGATAAACGACCTGAAACTGGAAACACTGCGCCCGCCCATTGAATGAACCAGGTAATAGGCGGCATCGACACCTTCCATAGCCGGTGGTAAGGTTTCGGCATTGAGCAAATCACCGACAGCCATTTCAACCGATGGATGCTGGTCCAATCCGCCCGGGAGCTTTTTCTGCGAACGTACCAGGCATCTAACCTGAATACCTTTCTCCAGGAGGTCCGGCAGCAGACGCCCTCCGATAAAACCGGTAACTCCCGTCAGGAGTACCTTCCTTTTTCCATTGTCCATACTCGACCCCCATAGGCGCGACACGGAGAGGGGCAACGCGGTGACACGGGGATCGACCATCGTAAGTCAGGCTGCCGTCAACGGGCCTATGCCGCGCCGAACTGTACACATAACTTGTGCGTGGGCCGAGGCTCCAGCCACGCAGGCGGGAGCTCCCTGACGCACTCGCAGCAGCAGGTGCGTCGCTCACCCTGACCTGCAATGTCCCCGCGTCTCCCCTACTCCTCGTCTCCGCGTCTTCATCGATCAGTTCTTCGTCCAGACATTAAAAGGCCATGCCACCAGTCCTCCCTCAATAAACCAAACGCGCTCAAACCCTGCGGCATTAAGAATCCGCTGGGCCTCGTAACCGCGCATGCTCACTTTGCAAAAGGCCAAAATGTCTCTGTCTTTGGGAAGGTCCTGGATTCTTTCGCGCAGGGCCCCCAGGGGGATGTGAACGACTCTGTCATCCGGCAGGCGCATCTCGTCGTATTCTTTGGGTGTCCTGACATCCAGCAGGATGACGTCTTTCTGTTGATCCATGATTTGTTTGGCTGCAAGAGGAGGTATTCCCTTGGCAATTCCGTTCATCTTATTCAGCAAGACATGAGCTGTCGTTGCAAGGGGATCGATGGGCGGGCTGTAAGGAGGCGCGTATCCCAGGTCGATTGCCCCGATCTGGTCCAAAGTGGCGCCAAAGAATATCGCGCTGGCTGCTACGTCGAGACGTTTGGAGCCGTCGCCCATGCCGACGATTTGTACTCCCAGCAGTTTTCTGTAACGTTTGGATGCCACCATTTTAATGATCAAAGGCTTGCTGCCCGGCAAATAGTGGGGCATGTCCGGCCCCGACCAGACAGCTGTCTCCACATCCAGGTTCAGCTCCTGGGCAAGCCTTTCACTCATACCCGTGCGGCCCACCGTGAAATCGAATACTTTGCAGACGCCGGTCCCTGTTATTCCGCAAAAAGGGGAAGTCAATCCGGCAATGTGATTGGCAATGGTCCGTCCGTGTTTATTCGCGGTGGACCCGAGCGGAACATATAGCGGAGCTCCGGTGATCGGATGCACATAGTGATTCACAACGCAGTCGCCTCCCGCATAGATATGCGGGTCGCTGGTCTGACAATAACTGTTGATGACGATGCCGCCTTTGGGGGCACATAACAGCCCCGCATCTCGGGCCAGTCGATCATTTGGCCGCACTCCCACCGCAACGATTGCCAGATCGGCGGGGATGGCCTGCTTGTCTGTCTTGATCGATTCGACTTTTCCATTCCCGGTGATTGCAGTCACCGCCTCGCCCAATGCCAGCCTTACACCTTTGGCCTGCAAATGTTTTTGTACAAGCATCGCCATGTCCGGGTCGAGGAACTGGGGCATGATCTGATCGAACATTTCCACCACGGTGACATCGAGCCCTTTCTTCACCAGGGCCTCGGCCATTTCCATATTAATGTAGCCGGCCCCGATCAGAACAGCTTTCCTAAGACCCAGCTTCTCAATTGATTCGACCAGGCTGGCTGCATCCTGGAGCTCTCGCACGTACCAGACGTTGTTCAGATCGATCCCATCAATAGGCGGCCTCAGTGGGGAGCCTCCGGTCGCGATCACCAGCTTGTCATAAGGCATATCATTTTCACCATGTGTGTCCAAATCGCGAACCCTTATCGTCTTTCCGCGACTGTCGATACGAAGGGCTTCAGTTCTGGTGAGCACGCGAAAGCCTTTAGCCTTTTCAAAAAATATCGGCGTCCTGGAGACTCCTACAGGGGTTTCGGTCAGCATGTTGACATCGGGGAAGAGCCCTTCCACATAATAGGGAAGCCCACACGCACCATAGGAAACGATTGCACCTTTTTCAATCATCGTCACATCGGCATCGGGCAACAGCCTCTTCAATCTCGAAGCGGTCTTTGGTCCGCAAGCCACGCCACCGATGACCAGAACTCGCAAACGACTTGCCATGAAATCCTCCTTTCGGTTCACCCACAAGAATCGATCTTCAAACTCTGACTCAAGACAGCATTCCCTTCACCATTCTCCGGATTTCTGCATCCAAGCAATTGTCTCATATCCTCATAGGTCTCCTAGTATTCCTCAAATTCGATTTCCTGTCCACCAGCTTGGCACCAGATTTAACACATATATTTGACTGTAAGGCGATCTTGCGATGATTTTCGATGCTCCTTGTGTTGGCCGCTGAGATAATGCTAGCCTGACTGCCAAAGGCGAACAAGGAGGATACCATGCAAGGAAAGACGATCAGCGAAATCAAAGTCGGCGACAGTGCAGAATTTGTGAAGACGGTTTCTGAATCCGATATCTATCTGTTTGCCGGTGTGACCGGGGACTTGAATCCGGCCCACATCAACGAGGTCTATGCGTCAAAGACCATGTTCAAAACCAGGATCGCTCATGGCATGCTGACAGCCGGCTTTATCTCTGCGGTTCTAGGTATGCAGCTGCCCGGCCCTGGAACAATCTATCTCAAGCAGGAGCTCGCTTTTCTGGCCCCGGCTCGCATCGGAGACACCATTACCGCTCGGGTTGAGGTGACTGAAATCCTTACTGAAAAGAAAAGGGTTAAGCTAAAAACTACGTGTTTCAACCAAGACGGTATACTTGTCCTCGACGGCCAGGCAACGGTGAGTCCCCCAAAGGGCTGAGAACGCTTCGAACAAGCGGGCCTTGAATTCTCAATAATGGATACGCGATTGAACAGGCCAAACTGTTGCCAGGCTGATTGCAGTTTGGCTGACCGTGTGAGCGCGGCATGGAATTTGCTTAAATAAGGATTTGGAGCAAAAACCTTCTCTTTGCATGAGATTGGATTGGGCTTCCATGCAGCCTGATATATGAAAGTTGCCGACAGAGTAGGGGCCTCAATATGCCGGAAACCTATGATCTTGCCAAGATGCTTGGAGAAATCATCGAGGACGAAAAGGTTGATTCCTCCAGAAACCGTAAGGTTTCACAAGAAGAAATCAATACTATCCTACTGCAGAAAACAAGGACTGTCCGGACGGGCGACGGATCAAAACTCCCATTGGGAGAAGCGCTGATTCTGGAAGGCCTGTTGACCCAGAGTCAACTGCAAAAAGCTTTAAAGGTGCAGTCACAAAAGGGCCAAAAACTTGGCTCGATACTCGTCAGCTTAGGCTACATCACCGACGAAGCCCTGCTGAGCTTTCTGGGCCGACAATATGGGATCGAGGGTACCAGTCTATTGGATGTGTGCATCAATGAAGACGTTATGACGGTCGTTCCGTCAAGCATCATCCTCAAGCACAAGGTCCTCCCGCTCAAAGTTGAGAGCCGCTCCATCCACCTGGCCATGGAATCTCCGAACGATTTTACGGCGATTCGTGAAGTTGAGTTCTTTACAGGCAAAAGGGTGCACCCGGTTATCGTGCCATCCTATCAAATGGATCTTGCCCTAAAATGCCTGGAAGAAAAGAAAGCCATGGGCTTTTCAGGGGCGGATCTTCAGCAGGCTAGAGAAGAACGCCCCATGACCGTTGCCGGCCTGCTGCAATACCTGGTCTCGGCTAACGGCTCAGACATGCTGATCACCGCCGGGGTGCCCCCCTCGGTCAAGGTGAGTAATTCTCTCAGACGCTCCAATATGTCGGTGCTCACGCCCGACCAATGTGTGGTATATGCAAAAACACTCATGAATGAGAGGCAGTGGGAGGATTTCCTGAAAAACAAGGAGATCGATTTTGCGGTTGATTTTGAAAACATAGGTCGATTCAGAATCAACGCATACAGGCAAAAAGATACGGTTTCACTGGCGATACGGCGCATTGTGAGCACCATTCTCTCATTCGAAACGCTCGGTTTGCCCGATTGGCTTGAGGAATCTGTTCTCAAGCCGCAAGGCCTCATCCTCGTTACGGCACCGACCGGTCATGGCAAGACCACAACAGCGGCCGCGCTCGTTGAGCGAATTAACCGGAAGAGAAGGTGCAATATCGTCACCCTTGAAGATCCGATCGAATATGTTTATCAGCCACAGAAAAGCAACATCAACCAGAGAGAAGTGGGCGCTGACACAGATTCTTTTTCTGAGGGCTTGCGCAGAATATTCAGACAAGCCCCGGATGTGATCGTGATTGGCGAATTGCGCGATCAAGAGACCTTTGAAATTGCCCTGCGGGCCGCTTCCACAGGTCATCTGGTGCTCAGCACCATGCACTCGAGCAACGCCACCGCAGCAATCGACAGCATGGTGAATCGTTTCCCGCAACATCTTCAAGGGCAGGTCCGGCAGCAGCTCGCGGACGCCCTGTTGCTGGTATTCTCCCAAAGGCTGTTGCCGGGCACTAGACGCGACTCCCTGGTCCTCGCCTATGAAAAATTGATCAACAGTTTTAGAATTCGAAACTTCATACGAGAAAATAAAGTCCATCAGATCAGGAGCCAGATTCAAGGAGAAGCGGATGACTTTGCCTCACTTGACGTGTGCCTGGTCAGGCTCCTCAAAGAAGGAAAAATATTCATGAAAGACGCATTGTTACTCGCGGACAGTCCCGAGTACCTGGCTAAGGTAGCGGGATAAAAGACTTCAAAGAGTATTACGAGTTGTGTATATTTCTAATCTCACTGCCAAAAGCAGCCAAGACAATCAATCGATTTCCTGCTACCGGATCATTTAGCTACGGGTGACGAGAGGATTTGCATGCCAGACATAACCAACCTAAATCTCGACTATGATCGCCCCATCAAATTGTCTGAAGATGTGTACTGGGTTGGAGCCTACGATGCACACTCCGGCTCCTATTCCAATCCGTTTATCATTGTCGAAAAGGATGAAGCCATTTTGATTGACGGCGGAAGCCGCGCTGATTTCCCCTCCGTCATGATGAAGATTATGGAAATTGGCCTTACTCCCTCTTCCATCGTTGGGCTGATCTACCAGAACTATACGCCTAGACTCTGTGGCAGCCTGCCCCATATGGAAGTCATCATAGGCACGAAACATTTAAAGATTATTACTGACCGGGCAAACCACATGTTCATTCAGCATTACTCGGAGTCAGCCACTCTTATTCCTTTGGAGGATCTTGGCCACCAGTATGTTTTTCCGAGCGGACGGCGTCTTCACTTCATAAATACACCTTTTGCACATTCAGCCGGAAGCTTCGTCACCTTTGATGAAAAGAGCGGCATACTTTTCACCAACGACCTTTTTAGCGGTTACGGTGCTGAGGTCAATTTGTTCCTTAAGTTCAGTGCCAGATGCAAGACCTGTGAGGACTATCCGGATTGCCCCGAAAAATCGGAATATTGCCCTATCTATGACATATTGCGCTTTCATCAGAATATCATGGCTTCGGAGCGCGCCCTAAAATACGCTCTGGAACAAATAGCGAAGGTCCCTTTCGTAACCATTGCCCCCCAGCATGGCGGCATCATCCACGACGCCGACGACATCATTTTGATCTGCGAGCTGTTGTCACACCTGAGAGGGGTAGGCATCGATAGTGTTGTCGGGGATCGCTCCTTTTTCAATTTGGGTGATACGAGCTCAATTAAGAAGCGACTGGGGAGATCCTTGCCGGCCGAGCCCACCTTGAATAACTAGGGGTTGAAAGGTGAGCCTTATTTTTCTTCTATCCAGTAGCTCCAAGCCACACAATGGAAATTCCAAAAGATGAATTTCAATGAATTGATCGCTGAATTCTTCAACAAGTCACATAGCGAAAGAACGCTCGGGGTCAGGTTGCTGTCCGTACTTTTGGAATACTGGGCGACGGAAAAGGATTATGAGCTGAAAAACCAGCTCCTTAGCAGCTTGATCACTAAACATGCCTCATCCACCAGAAAAATGGTGGAGCTTAATCAACAAAAAAACCGATTCTTGGGGATCGCCGCACACGATCTCAGGAACCCTCTCACTTCAATAAGAGGCCTGAGCGAGATCCTTCTTACCGAAGCCACAGGCCCGCTCACTGAGGAGCAAAAAGAATATCTCGCTGTCATCCATTCAGCCAGCAGCGGAATGTTGGCTCTGGTCAACAACTTATTGGACGTATCTGTGATAGAGAGCGGCAAACTGGAGTTGGACATGAGCACCGGCTCGTTGAGCTCTCTCATAGAAGAGCGCATTCGCATCCACAGAGTAGTGGCGAATGAGAAGAAAATTACATTGACTGAACGGTCATCGGATATCGGACGGCAAAAATTTGACGCCAGCAAAATCGCACAGGTTGTGGATAATCTGCTCGGCAATGCCATCAAGTTTTCTCCATTGGGCTCAAAGATCCACATCGTGCTTGAACGGGAAAACAACACGGCAGTCGTTACTGTTCGAGACCAGGGACCCGGTATTCCCGCAGAGGGCCAAAAGTCAATATTTGGTGAATTCAACAGACTCGGGACCAAAACAACCGGAGGAGAAAAGAGTACGGGCCTCGGTCTTGCTATCGCCAAAAGGATTGTCGAGGCTCATGGCGGCAGCCTTTATGTTGAAAGCCACCAGAGCGCCGGAGCCAGTTTCAGTTTCACTCTACCCATAGAGCTCTAAAATGGCAGCAACAATAAGACCAAGAGTAATGATTGCCGATGACGAGGCCCATGTTCGAGTGCTTTTGCGGGCTCTGCTGAAATCCATGAATTGTGACGTGGTCGGGGAAGCAGCCAATGGCGCCGAAGCAGTGGAGCTATTTGAGAAAATAAAACCTCATATGCTGCTGCTGGATATAAACATGCCGCTGAAGACGGGAGACGAGGTATTGAGGGAAATCATGGCTCGATTCCCCAATGCCTTCGTGATCATGCTGACCTCAGTTGCGGATATGGAGAGTGTAGAAAAATGCCTGGGACTTGGCGCCGCTCACTACATTCGCAAAGACACTCCGCCGGCCGAGCTAAAAGCCATTATTAAACAAACGTTCCAGGAATTCGTGCGTAAAAGAAGCAACCGCGACAATCCAGCATAGATGCTTCAGGGAATGTGAATGCCGGGCTACCACTCCGACAAGGGCTTACATGATCAAGAATCCAGCGTTTTTGAAGCTTCTCGTCTCCAAGAATATTCTGAGCGAAGATGCATGTCAGCGCTTAACTGAGAAGCATCAAGAGGACGCTTTCGCCATTTTGATGCACCTGGTGCACACGACCCCCTCGCAAAGAACCAAGCTCGGAAGACTCTGGAGCGATTCACTCAACATATCTTACGTGGACCTCAAGACCACTCTTTTTCAGCACTCTGTGGTACAGCAGCTGCCGGAGGATTTCTCGCGCCGCAATCGAATCATTTTATTGTATCAATTCGGAGAGGTTGTAACAGCCGCTCTCGCGAATCCTCAAGCCCATTTCCTCGTCAAAGAAGCCGAAAAAACCATAGGCAAGCCTATCAGCCCCGTTTTTGCCTTTCCCGATGAAATCGAAGACGCCATCGAAATCGAATACAAGGCGGAAGACTTCTTGAACGATCTTTCCAAAAAGGTCGTGACAGCCAACATACTGATCGAAGACATCAGTGAGCTGACCAAGGATAGACTGCAGGAAGTCGCCGGCAGCCAGTCGGTCATAGAATTCGTGCATGGTCTGATGCTTTTGGCGGTAAGGGAAGGAGCAAGCGATATCCACATCGAGCCGGAGGAAGAAAAAGTAAGGGTCCGCTTCAGGATTGACGGCTTACTGCAAGAGAGGAGCAGGCTCGAAAAATCCCTGCTGCCCCCGATAGTCTCAAGATTAAAGATCTTGGCCGACCTGGACATCACCGAGCGGCGGCGACCGCAAGATGGACGAATCAACCTCAAACTTCCGAATAGAAATATCGACCTGAGGTTTTCCAGTATTCCCACTATCTTCGGTGAAAAAATCGTCCTGCGTATACTGAGCCTTAGCCAGGGACGGGACATTCCTGATTTGTCCGAGTTGAACCTGGCCAAGCATACCATGGACGCTCTCAAGCGCGTTCTTAATGTACCTCACGGCATCTTCTTCGTCACCGGCCCCACCGGCTCCGGCAAAACCACCACGCTGTTTGCTATGCTCAAGTACCTGAACAAGCCTGGAATCAATATCACTACCATTGAAGAGCCGGTTGAATATAAACTGCCGGGAATCAATCAGGTGCCGGTGAGCCAGGCGGTGGAGGTGGGTTTTTCATCAGCACTGCGGAGCTTCCTGCGGCAGGACCCTGATGTGATCCTGGTGGGCGAAATCCGTGATATGGAAACCGCGCACATAGCCTGCCAGGCCGCTTTGACCGGGCACCTGGTGCTGGCGACGATGCACACAAATACTGCCGTTCAGGCGGTCACAAGATTGATGGACATTGGTGTGCAGCCTTTCATCGTAGCCCCCTCGCTCATCGGAGTTTTGTGTCAGCGACTGGTCCGAAAGATCTGCGATCGGTGTGGAGAAAAATACCCGGCTCCTGACGAGGAGATCAAAAAGCTCTTCATTTGGGAAGGGAGTGATATATTCTTCTATCGGGGAAGGGGCTGCAAGTACTGCAACAATACAGGCTACTCAGGAAGGATAGCCATACATGAAATCATTTTTCTCGACAATGAAATCCGCAGCCTGATTGCCCGAGCAGCCACTGTTCCAGAAATTCAGCAAAATGCCCGTAAAATCGGTTTTCAAACTATGCGTTATGACGGAATCAAAAAGGTGCTGCGGGGACTCACCACGATGGAGGAAGTCTACCGGGTCACAGTGGATGACGAGGATTCGGCTGAGATCTAACCCTGCCGGCACCGTTTTCAAATCCGGCGTCGCAAAACGCTTCAAATTATCCCAGAACTTGCTGGACTGTTTCCAGGAGCTCATCAGCCTCCGGAGGCTTCTCGATATACGCTGTGGGTTCGGGGATCTCGCCCCCTTCGTATTCGTCCAGCATCTTTTGGGAGTGGAAAAAAGTCTTTTTGGAGAGAGCTGAAACGATTATGACGGGCTTGTCTTTGAGCTCGGGATCTTTCTTCAGTTCGCGATACATGTAGATCCCGCTCTCTTTGGGCATCATGATATCCATAATGATCAGAGCGGGCTTGTGCTTACGTGCAGCCTCCAGACCCTGCTGCCCGTCTTCGGCCGCTATCGGTTTGTAACCACTGGTCTCAAGCAACGTCGTCACAAAAACCCGAATATCCAGCTCGTCATCAACTACAAGGACTTTTTTTGCCATTATTCACTCCCTCCAGCCGGTTCAAAGGACACTCTTTCGGCACAATAGCCCGCTCAACTGCTCATCTTACCAGGCAGGGTAAACTGTTTCGCTGGATTTCTGATTGCCATAACATGACAGTGAGCATATTTGGATACGCTTGCCACAGTACTGCCGCGGTCCGAGCTTCTATCCTTTTCTGATTTTCCCAAAGCTCCCATTACGATCAAATCAATAGCATTATGCTTGGCATAGCGAATGATCTCAACGTCCGGTGCTCCGCATTTTACGACAAACACAAAAGAAGTGAAATCTCCCAGTCGCTTCTCGTAGGTTTCCCTCAGCATATGTTCGGCCTTTTTCACCACGTCTTCATCAAAAAACGACTGTCCGTCTTGCGCCTTTTCTTCGGGGACATGCTCATCGACAATGTGCCTGGAATAGGTGAACGGAGAGTGGGGTACATGGAGGATATGCAGTTTGGCGCCATACTTCTTGGCCAGGTTTAGGGCGTGCAAAAAAGCAATATTGGCATCTTCGGAAAAATCGGTGCTAATCAATATGTTTTTGTACTCCACCATAGTAGCTTCCTTCTTATGACTTAGAGTGCTTTTGACCGTTGACCGTAAACCGATGTTCACAAATCAGTGAGGTTGACTCTGTGATGTCAAGAACAAGAGTTGTCACCTTTAGGCAATCTGATAACAAATCGAGTCCCTTTTCCTCTCTCGGATTCACATTCGATAGTACCCCCGTGTTCTTGTATGATTTTTTTTGTGATCATTAACCCCAGGCCGGTCCCCTTGGTTCCTTTACTGCTGAAAAACATCCGAAATATCTGCTCTCTGGTTGCTTCGTCCATACCACAGCCATTGTCAATCACCTGATATTCAACACCCCCGTGAGTGTTGGCTCTAGACCTTACCACAACCTGTCCGGGTTTATTGATGCATTCCACATCCGTACAGGCATCAATGGCATTGGTCACCAAATTCATCAGGCAACAGTGAATACCTTCTACATCGAACTTCATTTTCTGTAAATCCGGATCAATATCGACCTCCACCTCAACGCCACGTTTTTGCGCCCGGGAATGCATCAAATCACAGACTTCCTTGACGGGCTGATTGGGATCGCACAGCTGGTAATTAGGGGCCCTTTCCTTGGCGTAGCTCAGCATGTCCAGAGCCAGATTTGCAATTTTATCCACATTGCCCCTGATCATCTCCCAGCCCTGGCCGAGGTATTTCTTATCGTCCAGCTCTATTCCCTTTTCAAGCACAAACATGCCGCCTTTGAGCCCTCCGGTAATATTTTTTATGGTATGGGCGAGCACGGCCACAGTCTGGCCGATGGCGGCCAACCTTTCCGCTTCCAGCAATTTCTGAGCTTTTTCAGAGACCAACCGTTCGAGATTCTCAGTGTATTCTCTGAGCTTCTCTCTCATCCAGATTCTCTCATGCGCTCGTTTGAGAGCAATCTCAAGCGCTTCATCTTTAATGGGCTTGGTTACAAAATCAGCAGCATCGGCTTGCAAACTGCCTATCGCCAGGTCCATGTCCCCGTGGCCCGAGATCATAATGACTTCCGTATCGGGGCTTTCCAGCTTGATTTTTCGCAGGAGCTCCACTCCATCCATGCCCGGCATCTTGATGTCCGTTAAAACAATCGGCGGACGCTCTTCTCTGAAAATACCCAGAGCTTCCTCACCGCTGCCTGCGGTGAACACTTCGAATCCACTGTCAGCCAAGGATATACCCAAAACCTTGCGGATCCCCTCTTCATCATCCACAAGCAGAATCTTCTCATGCATCAGGAAGTCCCCGCCACCGGAAATTGGACGATAAACTCAGATCCCTCATTCTCCGCCGTCTCAACCCGAATTGTTCCTTCATAATCCTGCACGATCCCGTAGCTGATAGAAAGTCCCAGCCCGGTGCCTTTGCCCACTCTTTTAGTGGTGAAAAACGGTTCGAAAATCTTGTCAAGCACCGACTGCGGGATGCCCAGCCCGGTGTCTTTAACGGAGATGGTCACTACTCCATTTCGAGCGGTGGTTGTCAGATATATTTTTTTGACAACATCTTTTGATACTGACTTCTCGATTTTTTCTTCTATGGCGTCACGGGCGTTGATCAACAGGTTTACGAAGACCTGTTCAAGCCGATTAGAATTAGCTAACACCGGCGGCAGATCCGCAGTGAGCTGTTTCACTACCTCGATTTCTCTCAACTTTAATTGCTGACTGAAAATATCCAGAGCTTTTTGCAGCGCTTCATTAACATAAACGGCTTCTTTCTTAACTTCCGATTTACGGCCGAATTCCCGCAGATGGTTGATGATTTTAGAGGCGCGATCTACGTGGCTGTCGATTTCTTCCGCCATAGTCCGAAGAATGGCGTCCCTAATCGGTTCACCCTTAACAACTTTTTTGATCAGAAAATTGCTGGCCGTCTTGATAACGGATAAAGGCTGGTTTAATTCGTGAGCAATGCCGGTGGCCATTTCTCCCAACGTCGCCATCTTGCTTGCTTGTATCAGTTGTTGCTCGGCAAGCAGCCTTTTCGTGACATCGCTGGTTGTAACCAGAAGAGCATCCCGTCCCAGGTACTCAGAAGGAGAGATGCGGATATTGACATATATCAGTCTTCCGTCTTTAGTCAGTTGCCTCACGTGATTTAGAGTATCCGAGCTTCTAACGTCCAGAGCATAATTTTGACGCTCCGATTCCTCGAAGAGCTGCAAAAAAGAGTGCTTCAGCATTTCCTCTTTGTCAAAACCATAGACGGCTTTGACCACATCGTTGCAGTCCAGTATTGTCAAGCTCTTGCTATCCAGCACAAAAAGCGGATTGGGGATGTTATTGAAAATATCACGATACTTTTGCTCAGATCGGCGGATCTCTTCCTCAAGCCGCTTCATCTGAGTGACATCGAGGCTGACCTCCATGACCGCAGTGATTTCACCCGAATAGTCCCTGACAGGAGAAGTCCAAACAATCCAATGGGATACACTACCGTCCTTGGTAAAGCCCATCTCCTCGCTGGAATGCGGCTCACCATCCGCAAAAGTCATCATGACAGGACATATTTCGCACGGCTCTGATCGTCCTTTGTACACCTCAAAACAATAGTCCCCGGGATTTGGCGCAAAATGCCGGGTGAATTCCCGATTGTACCTCAATAATCTCAGGTTCGTGTCCTGAACCGTGATGTAACAGGGAACCTGTTCAAAGAGCTCTTGATATTCATGCCGTTGCTTGTTCAACTCCTCCTGCTTTTCGCTGATTTTCATGCCCATGTGACTGATAGCGTGGGCCAACTGGCCTATTTCCCCCTCGCAACCGGTCTCAATTCGTTGGTCGTATTTGCCTTGCCCGATGAGGCGAGTGCAGGTGATCAGTTTCTTTATCGGACGATTCACGAACATCCACAAAAAAGAGCCAATTATGGCCGAAGTGCCCAGGAAGCTGAAGATAGCCAGGACAATGATCCAGCTCTCGTATGAGCTAATTTCCTTATCTGTGGCCGCCAGAGACACCACCACATCGAGAGCGCCCAGGACCTTCTTTCCGGAAGGATGGACATGGCAGGCGTCTGTGGCACAACTCGGTTCGTTGTAGATGGGACTAATGACTCCCAGTAACCGATACGATGAGGGAGAATCGAAGATTCGAGTCCTTTTGGCAATGTCGACCTCTTCCAGGGGAGGATCGGTGCGGTGGCATATATCGCAGGCGTCCGCCTTGATATTGGTTACCCGATCTACTTCTTCGGGTATATTGGAAAATTTGATCTGTCCTTGCTTATTAAAAATTCTTATGTTTTCAATGCCTTCCTGCCTTCCGATATTCTTGATTGTCTCATTGATATCCTCGCGCGAATTCAACATCATGGCGTAATGGGTGCCGAGCTTTATCGTGTTGCCCAATCTGTCTACTTCCAGCACGATTTTTTCAAGGGTGTCCTGTTTTTGATACTTTATGTTGAAATACGCCCAGGTGGAAATACTGATCAAGAGCACCAACCCCACCAGCAATATCAGCCGCAGGATCAGGCTTTGAGAGATGGTCTTTATTCTCTTAGGCATATTTAAAAAGGACTCGCCATGATATTTTTTTTCAATCCGCGGAACCTGCAAGAACAGACTAAATCGCTGTAACAATTTACATTTACAAGAAAAATGTAGCTTAAAAAAGGAGCAGGGTCAAGGCAGAAGCGGCGACCCTGTCTGGCGGCTGCTTATTCAATCCTCGAATCTCTTGCCTGCGTCTCGCTTGAGTGGGAGCTTGAGGGTGAATGTTGTTCCCTTGCCCACTTCACTCTCTACACTGATGGTTCCCTTATGACGGTCGATAATGCCGTAAACCGTCGACAGGCCCAAACCCAGTCCCTTGCCTTCTATTTTGGTGGTAAAGAACGGATCGAATATGTAGTTGAGGTCCTCTTTTGGAATGCCGCTGCCGCTATCTCCTATCGTTATTTGAATCACCCTCTTTTCAGGATTGAAGCAGCTCTCGATGCTCAAAATACCGCCATTCGGCATGGCATCGATCGCATTAAAAATCAAATTGATCACACACTGCTGCAATTGGTTGAAGTCTCCGAGTACAGCGGGCATGTCAAGTTGAAGACGCGTCTCAATGTGAATATTTTGCAGCGTGAGCTTATGCTCACTGAGTAAGATGCATTTCTTCAATAGCTCGGTGATATCTACTTCACTGAATTCGAGCTTGGACTTGCGGGAAAAAGCGAGCAAGTTGGATACGATCTTGGAGCAACGACTGATTTCGCTCTCCATCAAGGTGAGATAACTCTGGAACTTTTGCACATTATCCTGACTCAGAGCGCCCCTGCTGAGGATCTTGATCATCAGGCGGGTATAATTGAGTATTCCCGACAAGGGATTGTTGATTTCATGAACGACGCTGGCGGCAAGCTTACCCAGAGAGATCATCTTGTCTTGATGCAGCAATCTGGCTTGGTCGGCAAACTGCTGTGCCATTTTTCTGATGTCCCTCAGGTCGCGGAAGAACCCGACCACACCAATTTCTTCCTGTTCCTGAAACAGGACCGTGGCAGAGAGCTGTACCGGAATTTTGTTGCCTGCTTTGGAGATTAGAGTACTCTCAAAAAGATTCAGTCTGTTTTTGCCGCCAAATTCTTCCGAATGCAATTTGCTGTAAAATTTTTCCGCCTCTCCCAGAGAGAAAAACTGATACAAAGACATCTTTTCAACTACTTTGTCTTTAGCGTAACCAAGCATTTGCTCCATACTTTTGTTGAAAATAATGACCTTTCCCTCCCGGTCGCATGCAATGATGCCGTCGATGGAGCTTTCAATGAGGTTTTTTTGAAAATGAAAGGTTTTGGCAAGCTCCTCGGCGGTTTCCATCCACCGCTCTTCAATGATAGCCGTGTAGTCTTTCAGATCTTTTCGGGTCTTATAGCGTTCTTTGGCCCTTTTTAATGCTACCCACAGGGCGTCATCATTGATGGGCTTGGTGATGAAATCCGAAGCATCGAGCTGAAGGGCTTTGATAGCGAATTCAAGCTCACTGAACGCTGTCACCACAATGACCTCTGCGTCTGCGTCCAGCTGTTTGACTCTTTTGAGAACTTCAATCCCATCGATGCCGGGCATACGGATGTCAGTGATGACAATGTGTGGCGATTCCCCTTGGCACAAATCGACACCCTCTTCACCCGTCGCTGCAGTCGCAACCTGATAGCCGGCATCCTCAAGGGTGATGGACATCACCTTGCGGATTCCCGGATCGTCGTCAATGAGCAAAATCTTCCAATCGGTGTGAGCCATTCTTTCCACTCCAAACAAAAGACCCGTGGAAGGACGCTTCCACGGGTCGATACTCATCGCGGCAACAGAAAGTGAAAATTAATCTTTGATGTTGTGATGCAATTTGCAGCCGCGAACCGTGTTTTTCATAAGCATGGTAATGGTCATCGGTCCTACCCCACCCGGAACGGGAGTTATGGCACTGGCAATTTCCACCGCTTCGTCAAAGGCAACATCCCCTTTTAGAATCCTCTTGCCGTCTGCGGTCTTGCCGACTTCGTTCACGCCGACATCGATAACCACCGCGCCCGGTTTGATCATATCGCCTTTAACATACTCCGTCACGCCTGCGGCTGCGATGATGATGTCAGCGCGCTTGGTGTGAAATTTGACATCTTTAGTCCGGGTGTGACAAACGGTGACCGTTGCGTTGGCGCCTTTGCCCTTTTGCATGAGCATCATGGCGATGGGCTTGCCGACAATGTTGGACCGCCCAACCACTGCAACTTCAGCACCGGATATTTCTGTTCCCGAGCGGATCAGCAGCTCCTGGATTCCCGCCGGCGTACAAGGCAAGTAGTCGGGCTCGCCGATCATCAATTTACCGACGTTGACCGGATGGAATGCATCCACGTCTTTGCTCGGATCGATGGCCAGAAGGATCCTATTCTCATTGACATGTTTAGGTAACGGCAACTGGACCAGAATTCCATCAATCTTGGGGTCCTTGTTATATTTGTCGATCAATGCCAGCAGCTTTTCCTCGTCCAAGTCGGCCGGCTGGCTGTCCTGAATGGAATAGAAACCCAGTTCATGAGCGGTTTTTTGCTTGGCCCTCACGTAGCTCTGGGAGGCAGGGTTTTCCCCCACCAGAATGGTCACCAAGCCGGGAACTACACCGTGTTTTGCCTGCAGGCCCTCTACTTCCACCTTCAGCTCGGCTCGGATTTCTTTTGCTACTTCGGCACCTTTTAATAACTTGGCCGGCATGTTTTTTCCTCCTTGAAAATTAAAGGGCAGAGCATGGTATGCCCTGCCCTTTGCAGTTTTTCGCTCAACAGACCGCTGGATTGTTAAAGGGACTAGAACAATCCAGTGACCCTACCCGTTTTGGTATCCACATCCACACGACGGAACGCAGGATCTGAGGAGGTTCCGGGCATCAGGCTGATGGCACCTGCACAGGGGCAGAGGAACTTGGCGCCCGAGTAAATCAACACGTCGCGAATGGGGAGCGACCATCCTTTAGGCGTTCCTTTGACTGCCGGGTCATGAGTGAGGCTCAAATGGGTCTTCACCATCATCGTCGGAAATTCATCATATTTCGGATCGGCTTCCAGCATTTTGGCCTTGGCTTCGGCTTCAGGCGTCCAGGAAACAGAATCGGCTCCATAAACCTCTTTGGCGATCAGTGCTACACGGTCCCGCAGCTTCATTTCCATCGGGTAGAGGAACTTAAATTCGTTCTTTTCTTTACACGCATCGATGACCGCATCGGCAAATTCCAACGCACCTTCCCCGCCTTTGGCCCAGTGTTCCGACATGGCACAACGTGCACCGGCCTGCTCTGCATGCTTTCTCACCAGAGCGATTTCTTCTTTGGTGTCGGTATGGAACGCATTGATGCAGACTACCGGATTTATCCCTGCTTTGCGGATGGTATTGATGTGGTGCACCATGTTGGGAATGCCTTTTTCCAGCAGCTCCAGATTTTCCTTAGTGTATTCATTTGGTAACGGAAGACCGGCAACAACTTTGGGTCCGCCGCCATGCATCTTGAGCGCACGAATGGTCGTGGTCAGTACGGAGACATGCGGTTTCAGGCCACTGAAACGGCATTTCACGTTCCAGAATTTTTCAAACCCGATATCGGCTGCAAAGCCGCTTTCGGTCACGTGATAATCAAACAGCTTGAGACCGACACGGTCGGCAATGATGGACGATTGACCGACGGCGATGTTGGCAAAAGGACCTGCGTGCACCATGCAGGGTTGATATTCGGCGGTGCTCATCAGGGTCGGATTAATGGTGTTGCGCATCCATGCCGTCATAGCGCCGCCAACTTCCAGGTCCTTGGTGTAAATCGGTTTACCCGACTTGTCGAAAGCCACCGTGATGTTGTCCAGTCTCTCTCTCAAGTCCGGCAGGTCTCTCACGATCGAGAGAATGGCCATCAATTCGGAGCTAACGGCAATTCCGAATCTCGATTGCATCGTGTAACCGTCAAAACGTCCGCCCAAGCCGATCACGATGTTTCGCAGGGACTGGGCGCAAAAATCCATGATCCAGCCCATTTCGATACGGGTCGGGTCGACGTCCAAACGACGCATTTTAGTCAGTCGCTGCAATTGCTCGTCGTTGTAGTTTCTTTCATGTTGCATACGGGAAGTGAGCGCAACCATGGCCAGGTTGTGAGCATTCATGATATCGTTGATGTCGCCGGTAAGTCCCATCGAGAACTCGGTCATGGGGATCAACAGGGAATTACCGCCGCCGGCCGCCGTACCTTTGATATTCATGGTCGGGCCGCCCGAAGGCTGACGCAGACAACCGCCTACGTTCACTCCACGTTTCCCCAAGCCTTCCATAAGGCCGCAGGAAGTGGTGCTTTTTCCTTCCCCCAAGGGAGTAGGCGTGATAGCGGTAACTTCGATGTATTTGCCATCGGGTTTGCTTTTCATACGCTCCATGATTTTAATGAAGTCAAGCCGGCATAGTCTACCGGCAGGAATAACTTCGTCATCGAGAAGGCCCAGTTTTTCCTGCCAGTCCTTGGGGGTTGGCATGTTCTTTTCAGCTGCTTCGGAAATCTGCCAGTCTTTCATTTCTACCGCATTGTAGGGCATCTTACATCTCCTCCTTTTGGGGAACTGGTCACACGGTCTTTTTCATCGCCACTAAGACAAAAACCGAACTACACACACTGAGCTTTTTTCACCTCCCTTTTCTCGGTCATGACGGCCTGTCGTAAAGCAAATAGATACCGCAACGAACTATTTGTTACTATAAGATGATAAGCGAGATGGAGAGACTAGGCCGGTTTTAAAGTCAAGAGGTCGGGCTATTATCAAATTTTTTATGCCTCGCCCACAAATTTTTTTCAAGATATTTTTTTCACAATACGGGGCAACCGTACTTGAGCCCGGTCTTTTTGTCAAGGGGAAAAGACCGGAGCATTATACAATTGAAGGGAAGTTCAAGTCCCATGATTTTATCAGCAAATTTATAAACAAGGGTGTAAGCTGAACTTATTGCACGAAACTCTGTTTAAAACATGTTTATTTCTGTTCAGGGTCGGTGTGGAAATTGTGCAGAAGCTCTGAAAGAGAGGATGCCGTTTTGTACATGTTGGCGTTATCGGCACTTGCTGTGCACTGATTTTATTAATTAAATCAGTGTGATGATAAATTTTTTGACATTTGAACAGGGCATAAATAAGATGATGAACCTTTATAAATAGAAAAATATCATAATAAACCAACTACGACATGGTCTACCGATAAGAGGGTCAAAGGCTAAATCCCAATCGAGGAACTAAAATGAAAATAACGATTCAAACGTCTGCGCTGGTGCAGACACTCCAAAAAATTCAGAATATTACCGAGAAGAAAACCAATATGCCGGTATTGGCCAACCTGCTGCTCAAGGCAAGCGAGCAGCAGACTATTGAAATCTCGGCAACGGATCTCGAGTTAAGTTTCTGGACGCAGATCGATGCCCAAGTTGAAAGACCCGGAAATATCAGTGTATCCGCCCGTAAGCTATTGGAAATTGTCAAAGAGCTGCCGCAGGAGCAGGTAGTTTTGGAAATGTCGCCCAACGAAAGGTTGACGGTACTGGCCGGCCGATCGCGCTTTGAATTGGCCACGATTCCCTGGGAAGATTTCCCCCACATGAATTTCTATCAAGATATAGACTATCTGGCATCTGATGCGGCTGTGCTCAAAGGAGCCCTGGAAAAGACATTTTATGGTATTCCGATGGAGGACGACCCCTTCAGTGTTGCCGGTCTTCTTTGGCATCCTCTAGGGTCGGGCGGCTTCCGGTTTGTCTCATCCGATGGGCACCGGTTGACCTACTACGAGATTACCGATGAGCATTTTGGCAATTTGAATCTTGCAGACGGGGTTATCATTCCTCGCAAAGGTGTGCAAGAGATGCTTCGCTTTCTTGAAAAAGAACAGGAAGCATCGTTGGGTATCTATGAAAACTGTCTGATGTTGAAAACCGAAGCCAGCATGCTCAGCATTCAACTGCTGGAAGCTGTGTTCCCCGAGTATCAACTCATCATTCCTGAAGAAAGACCTTTTGCTTTTGAGGTTGGCTGGGAAAGTCTCTACCATGCTCTCAAACGGATGGCGGTCTTTACCGATCCCAAATGGCGCCATGTTCGATTTTTCATCAGCGCAGGAAGCCTGGAAATGGAAACCGGCAGCCAGGAAATCGGGGCCGGCAAGGACGTTTTGGATATCGATTATCAGGGTGAGGACTTCACTGTTGCGTTTAACATTCGCTACGTGCTTGACACCGTCCAGGCCATGGAAAGCAACCAGGTACGTTTCGAATGGGTGGATCAGTTTCACGGCGGAGTTTTTTTGGCTCCCGAGGATCCGGAATATTTTAGTTTAATCATGCCCATGGTCGTCTAGGCTCTTATTGTTTAATATACCTCTTCCGCCCGTGAGAGTTAAGCTCGCGGGTGTAACGATCAAAATGCCTTCCCGCCAAATCCTCTATCTTAAAACGAAATTGAAAAAGACGCGAAGAAGAGCTATAATAATTTGTTTTCGAGCCAATAAAGCATACTTTGGGTCAGAGCCGTGGTACGGGGGTTCCAGGCTTGATATATTAGGATTTTTCAGCTGCTGCGCGGTTAGCTTGCAGTGAAAACACCCATCTGCGTAAAAAACATCCAAAATCCAGAGCTCGGAATAGCAAGCTTTTCATTTTGCACCTATCTCTACCCGGATGAGGTCTTTATGACAGAATTGAACAGAAGTGAAACAGGTTCTCAGAACGATTACACGGCGGAGCAGATCACCGTTTTGGAAGGACTGACCGCAGTCCGCAAGCGGCCTTCGATGTATATCGGCAATGTGTCGACGGAAGGATTGCATCATCTTGTTTACGAGGTTGTTGATAACAGCATCGATGAAGCCCTGGGCGGATATTGTGACCAAATTCGAGTACAAATTCATCTGGATGGGAGCGTTACAGTAGAAGACAACGGACGTGGTATTCCAGTCGACCTCCATGAAAAGGAAAATCTGCCGGCTGTTGAAGTGGTCATGACCAAATTGCACGCGGGGGGAAAATTTGACGCTCTTAGCTACAAGGTATCGGGTGGATTACACGGCGTAGGCGTATCTGTTGTAAATGCGCTGAGTGAATATCTTGAGGTCGAAATACGCCGTGATGGCAAGGTCTACAGCCAGCGCTTCGAGCGTGGAATAACAGCGACTCCCCTCACCATTAAAGGCGAGACCAGCCGGCGGGGCACTAGGATTACGTTTAAGCCGGATCCTCTTATTTTTTCAGATACCCAGATCAGCTTCGATATTATCGCGCAAAGAATGCGCGAGCTTGCGTTTCTGAACCGTGGAGTGCGGATCGATTTATCAGACGAATCAATTCCCAAGGAAAGCAGTTACTGCTACGAGGGAGGACTGAAATCATTCATCGAGTATCTGAACAAGAATAAAGAACCGCTACACCCGGAAATAATTGAAGTCAGCGGCGAAAGGCAAGACGTTGCAGTTGATATCGCGATCCAATACAATAGAACTTACAATGAAAAGATTTTTACATTTGCCAACAATATCAATACGCGCGAAGGCGGAGCCCATCTGGTGGGTTTTAAAACCGGTTTAACCAGAGCGATCAAACAATATGCGACACAAACCAAAATGCAGAAAGCCGATTTGGACAAGCTCACCGGAGATGATGTCCGTGAAGGTCTGTCGGCGATCGTCAGCGTCAAGCTACCTCAACCTCAATTCGAAGGACAAACCAAAACGAAGCTTGGCAACAGCGAAGTCAAAGGGCTGGTTGAGAATCTGGTTTATGAAAAGCTGTCCATCTTTTTTGAGGAAAACCCGAAGGAAATAAGAATAATACTGGAAAAGATCCTGGAGGCAGCGCGGGCTCGAGAAGCAGCACGCCGGGCTAGAGAATTGACGCGCCGCAAAGGGATATTGAGCGACCACTCGCTGCCGGGCAAACTGGCTGATTGTCAGGAGCGCGATCCAGCCAAAAGCGAAATATTTATAGTGGAGGGCGATTCGGCCGGCGGTTCGGCAAAACAAGGGCGTGACCGCCGGTTTCAAGCGATTCTTCCACTTCGCGGAAAAATACTTAACGTTGAAAAGGCGCGGTTTGACAAAATGCTCGAAAACCAGGAAATAAGGAATATGATTTCGGCGCTGGGAACGGGTATCGGCAAAGACGAATATGACCCCAACAAGCTACGCTACCATAAAACTGTCATCATGACCGATGCGGACGTCGATGGAGCACACATCCGCACCCTGCTGTTGACTTTCTTTTTCCGTATGATGCCTGAATTGATTGAAAGGGGCAACCTCTACATTGCTCAGCCGCCTCTATATAGATTTGCCGTAGGAAAACAGGAATATTTTCTGAAGGATGACGAAGAGCTCAACGCATTGCTGCTGAAAAGGGCAACAGATAGGAAACAGGTGATGCTTCCGGATCGACCGGAACCTCTTCCCCCGGATCTGCTGGTCGAATTAATGAAAACTTTTTCCCGTTACGAAGATTGGCTTGAGCGTCAGAGTAAAAAGGGAGTCAATAAGGGGTTGCTGGAAAAGGTCATTCAAACGTTCAGTGACAAGCATCTATCCCCGAGCGATCATGAGAGCATGGCGATTTTGCGGGCGGAGCTCGAACAGGTAGGTTACGAAGTTTCTTCCATCGAAATTGAAGAAGAGCACCGGGGTTACGATCTGGAAATCTGGCAGCCCAGCAACGGACAGGAAAGAGTCCGACTGAAGTATGAATTTCTGCAATCCATCGAATTCAAGAAGCTTTTGGAGCTTTATGAGCAACTCGGAATGCTTCATAAAAAGCCCTATACCGTCATTGACTCTCAAGGCGAACAGAGCTTCGAAGATCCGCGGCTACTTTTCCAATTTCTCATGGACGAGGCCAGAAAAGGAACCAGCATCCAGCGCTATAAAGGTCTGGGTGAAATGAATCCTGATCAGCTGTGGGAGACAACTATGGACCCGGAGAAGCGAACATTTCTGCAGGTGAGGGTTGAGGATTTGTATCTGGCCGATGAGCTCTTCACAACATTGATGGGCGACAAGGTGGAGCCCCGCCGCGACTTCATCCAAATTAACGCCCTGGATTTCAGGGAGCTCGACATTTAGCAACTACAGGAATATAGGCGCCTGAATATGGAACATAAAACAATCAATATCGAAGACGAAATTAAGCTTTCCTATCTCGATTATGCGATGAGCGTCATCATCGGCCGAGCCATCCCGGATGTGCGCGACGGCTTAAAACCGGTCCATCGGCGCATTTTATTCGCAATGCACGAATTAAAAAACGATTTCAATAAACCCTACAAAAAATCGGCCCGCATCGTCGGAGACGTAATCGGTAAATATCACCCACACGGGGACACGGCTGTTTACGATGCATTGGTAAGAATGGCGCAGGATTTTTCCATGCGCTACCCTATCGTTGACGGGCAAGGCAATTTCGGCTCCGTGGACGGCGACCCTCCCGCGGCCATGCGCTACACTGAAGTTCGAATGGCGAGGCTGGGTCATGAATTCATGCGCGACATTGAAAAAGATACCGTATTATTCCAGCCCAACTATGACAACACCATTCTAGAGCCCACCGTACTGCCCACTCGGGTGCCCAACCTTTTGTTAAATGGCTCGGCGGGAATTGCGGTCGGAATGGCCACCAACGTTCCTCCCCACAATATTAACGAGCTCTGTAAAGGACTCCTGGCTTGTTTGGACAACTGGGACATCGAGATCAGTGAGTTGATGAAGTACATCCCCGGGCCGGACTTCCCGACAGCCGGGTTTATTTACGGATTTCGGGGGATTAAAGAGGCCTATGAGACCGGTAGGGGCGTGATTAAGATGCGGGCGCGCATCGAAGTGGAAGAACGCGCCAAGAGGCAGCATCTCATCGTGACGGAGCTCCCTTATCAGGTCAACAAGGCGAGGCTTCTGGAACGTATCGCAGAGCTGGTAAAGCAAAAGAAGATTGAGGGGATTACGGATCTCCGCGATGAATCCGATCGCAAAGGCATGCGCATGGTGCTCACTTTGCGCCAGGGCGAAGAGCCAAAAGTGATTGAAAATCAACTGTTCAAGCACACTGCTCTGGAAAGCAGCTTCGGTGTGATCATGCTGGCGGTGGTGGACAACAAGCCTGAAGTGTTGAACCTTCGAAGCGTGCTGCAGAAATTTCTCGATTTCAGGCGTGAGGTGGTTGTCAAGCGCACCCAGTTCGAGCTCAAACAGGCTGAAAAACGTGCCCACATTTTGGAAGGGCTGAAGAAAGCCCTTGAGCATCTTGATGAAGTCATCCAGTTGATTCGGTCGGCCGCAAATCCATCGGAAGCCAGATCCGGACTGATCGAGCGCTTCAAGTTCAGTGATGTGCAGGCACAGGCCATTTTGGATATGCGTTTGCAGCGTTTGACAGGATTGGAGCGAGAAAAAATCCTGGAAGAATACCAGCAGGTGATAAAAGATATTGAAAGACTTCGCCAGATCCTGGCTTCTCCCGCATTGGTCGATCAGGTCGTTCGAGAAGAGATCGAAGAATTGTTGGGTCAGTATGGCGACAAGAGAAGAACGGAAATCGTTGCTGAAACCGGTGAGATTTGTCTTGAAGACCTGATTGCCGAGGAAGAGATGGTGGTCACCATTTCCCGGGCCGGTTACGTGAAAAGAACCCCTCTTTCCATCTACCGTAGTCAGAGGCGCGGAGGTAGAGGCCGAAGCGGCATGAGCACCAGGGAAGAAGACGTGGTGACGATCGTTTTCACGGCCTCCACCCATGATTATTTGCTGGTTTTTACCAATCGCGGACAGGTCTTCTGGCTCAAAGTCTACGAAATCCCCGAAGTGGGGCCGAGTGCCATCGGCAAAGCAATTGTCAACCTTCTGCCCTTGCAGCAGGGAGAAAAAGTACAGACCATTCTCCCTGTTAAAGAATTCAAGGAAGACCACTATGCGGTGATGGCCACCAAGAATGGGATCGTCAAGAAAACGCAATTGACGGCCTATGGAAACCCTCGTTCTACCGGCATCAGGGCAATTGTCTTGGATGAAGATGATGAATTGATATGTGCCCGGATCACCGACGGAAACCAACACCTGTTTCTGATGTCCAAAGCCGGTAAGTCGCTACGAGCAGATGAAAAGGACTTTCGACCTCTCGGGCGGGTCAGCCGCGGTGTGCGCGGAATGAATTTGGACGGCAGCGAGCTGGTGGGCATGGACGTTATTGACGAAGGCAAATCTATTCTCGTGGTAACGGAAAACGGCTTCGGCAAACGCACCCCGAACGAAGCCTATCGGCCGCAAGGACGGGCTGGAAAAGGAGTCCTGAATATCCGGGTTACGCAGCGCAATGGTAAGGTCATCGGCTTCAGCCAGGTAGGTGAAGAGGACGGAATACTGCTGATTACCGACCGGGGCAGGTTGATTCGATCACCCGTGGCCCAGGTCAGCAAGATAGGTCGAGTCACCCAAGGAGTGAAACTGATAGGATTAGACGAAGGGGAAAAGGTTTCGGATCTGGCCGTGTTGGAAGAGTCCGAAGAAAACAGGGAGGAGGATGTGCAAGACTGATGAGACACGCTGGTCCTATTGGGGTCATTGGTGCCGGAAGCTGGGGCACAACACTGGCACAGCTTCTTGCTGCTCAGGGGTACCCGGTTGATCTTTGGGTTTATGAAAAAGAACTGTGCACTATTATCGCCGAGACTCGAGAGAACACACTTTATCTGCCCGGCTTCCGACTGGCTGAGAACCTTTCTCCACATAACGATCTGGAAAGTGTTGTGGCCGACCACTCTCTACTAGTGATGGTTGTTCCATCGCATGTCTACCGTCAAGTGGCAACCCGGATGCTTCCTTTTCTCGAAAGGAATGCGATCATCGTGAGCGCCACCAAGGGAATCGAGAATGAGACTCTTCTCACCATGTCGGGAATATGGGGAGAGATTTTGCCTGCCGCGAATCTCGTTGAACTGGCTTGTTTGGGAGGTCCGTCTTTTGCCCGTGAAGTGATCCAGGCAATTCCAACGGCTATAACCGCAGCCGCCGATAATCTGGATACTGCCAAGATAGTGCAAAAGGTCTTTTCCACCGCTCATTTTAGAGTCTACACGAGCCTGGATAAGATCGGATTGGAGCTGGCCGGTGCTCTAAAAAACGTGATTGCATTGGCGGCCGGCGCGAGTGACGGATTGGGATTCGGGCATAATAGCCGTGCGGCTCTGATCACGCGAGGACTGGCGGAGATGTCTCGGTTGGGAGTGAAGATGGGAGCTCATCCTTTGACTTTTTCAGGACTGTCGGGAGTTGGTGATCTGGTTCTGACCTGCACCGGCGACCTGAGCAGAAATCGTACAGTCGGGTTTCAGCTGGGTCAGGGAAGAAAGCTTGCGGACATCCTGGGTGAAATGCGCATGGTGGCCGAAGGAGTGAAAACTGCCCGATCGGTTCATTTTCTGGCCCAACGTATGGAAGTGGACATGCCGATTTCCGAGCTGGTTTACCAGGTCCTGTTCGAAGACAAAGAACCAGTGCTCGCTGTAAGGGAGCTGATGGAGCGCAATCTAAAACATGAGCTGGAAGTCTCTTGGGAAATGGTGTGCGATGTTCCGAAAGGCGGCTTCGCAAACCAGTGAAAATTACCTGTTACGAGTGAAAGCTATGGTTTAGGCCATGCACCAAAATTCGCATCTGGACATATACCGGCGGGTGGAAGAAAAGAAAGAGAGCTATGAGCGCTACAACTTCGAACGACTTCAGGAGGAGGCTTTTGCCACTTTCTTTGATCTGGCGCAGGAATACACTGCTCTAGAATATCTTTATCAAATCAGCGTAGCAGTGCCGAAGGTTTTCTTTGAGCTCGAAAGCCGTTTACATGTTATCAATCATCAATCATCGCGTCTGGAAAAAGTCTGTACAAGCAAAGACGGGTTGATCCCTGAGAAGGATCGTACCTTATCGGCTCTCAGCCTCTGTACACTCCCTTGCGAAACCGAGGATGCATGGATATTTCCTATTCACGGGAACGAAGCGCTCACCAGGTGGATTCCTTTCCACAGGCAGGGTAGCATTCTCGGAATGTTTGAAATCTTTCCCAAAACAAAGGTTGATACTAAGGAGCACTTTTTCCTGGAGAAATTCACCAACCGGATCGGCTACAATCTTCACCAGAAGCTGCTCATAGAACAGAACATCAACCATATCAAGTTTATCAACCAACTGGTTGCCGATATTGAACACAATGTCATCTCGCCTAATCTGTATTACCGGTTGTTTCTCATACGTCTGAACAGACTCATCAATGGCTATAAACAGCTCCAGCAGCAGATGAGCGATCTGATCCAATTTCTGGGCCGCGACGAATCGATGATAAACGAGATACGTAAAGTGTATCGCGGTCTAATGAAGAACAACGAGAAGCTCGAGGAGGAATCCAGGGCCCTGGCGAAGCACTATGAGCATACCAGTCTTTTTCTGGAAACTCTGATGCGCCGCGATCACTTCGAAAAAGGGACTTATGTATTGAGAAAGCAGCCCTGCAATTTCAGAACAGAAATCATCGAGCCGCTCCTGGAACGCTACATCCCGATGTTGGAAAAAAAGGGCATTGCGGTTGATAATCGTTTTGAGGATGTTCCCGATGAGGAAGTGACACTGTTTGTTGATAAGGGTCTGATCTCACAGGTGTTCGACAATCTATTTTCCAATGCCATGAAGTACACCCAAAAGATGGAAGACCAGCTGGGAAACAAGGTCAAGCTGGTTTCCTGCAACCGGCAAATGCTGAAGAATTTTTTCGGCGAGAATACCAACGGAGTTCGATTCAATTTCTTCACAACCGGGAAACCTCTCTCACAAGAGGAAGTGGAGAAGGTCTTTGAAGAAGGTTACAGGGCTAAAAGTGCCGGCCAAGAAAGGGGTGGGGGACATGGCTTGCATTTTGTGCGCAATGTGGTGGAAATCCACGGGGGCGTGGTGGGCTGCGAGCCCCAAAGATACGGCAATACATTCTACTTTGTCTTGCCTTTGAAAGAAGAAGCTTCGATGCAGGCTAACCTTGCACTCGAAGGGCTGTGAACGACCGTTGCAAGCAGAAAAAAAGCCGGCGCTTCATCGGCCGGCTCTTTCTGCTTGATTGAACAAGCTCATGGCTGATGAGCAAGCCGATCAAGAGCAGGAACACCCGCATCCGCAGCCGGTCGCCGATGCCTGGTCATTTATCTCCACCACCTCGATATCGAAAGTTAAAGTCCTGCCTGCCAGCGGATGATTCAGATCCAGGAGAACACTGTCTTCCTGTAATGCCTTTACTGTGGCTGGAAACTGCCCCTGCTCGGCGGTTTGAAGTATGAGCACCTGCCCGATTTCGGGAGCAAAATCCGGGGGGAAGTCAGAAAGATTGAAGGGCCGCTCCAATTCATCTTGCCGTTCTCCGTAGGCTTCGGAAGGCTGCAGGGTGAAGCTCTTCTTTTCAGTTGCGGCCATACCTTCCAACGCTTGTTCAAAAGCGGGTATTACCTGATTGGAGCCCATGTGAATTTCAAGGGGCTCGCTGCCCGAACTGGAATCAAAAACCTCTCCATCTTCATATTTTCCAGTGTAATGCAGTTTCACAAATTTGCCTTTTTCCACTTTGTTCATTCTGTTCTCCTCAGCATTGTAGAAAATAAGAAATTTTGGGTTCAACATTATCAGAATATGTCGAAAAATCGGTCCATTGGATTTTCCGGAGATTTTTTAATGAACGATAATGTTGCATCTTTATTTCAATTAACCTAGGGGGAAATACAAGTAAAGTCAAGGCGGGGTGAAATGTGTGAGGTTCATAGGTGGGGAGAAGCATGCTTCGGCACGCCGAAAGTCCGTCGCGGCAGGTCCGGCCCGGCGCCCCTTTGTGGATTCCAGCCGGAAACTTGCGGGAATAACGGAGCCTTTAAAGCCCATGGCTCGCGAGCAAGCTCGCTCCTGAGACAAGCCCCTGGAAAAATGGTGTAGAGGCGAGCTTGGTCGCGAAAACCACTGACGCTGTCAGCAGATCACAGCCAGTACATCGGATTTCTGGACGCTGTCACTCTCCTTGAACAGAATCTGTTTGACCGTGCCCGAGCATGGTGAGCAGATGGAGTTCTCCATTTTCATGGCTTCGAGGATCAACACCACGTCCCCTTCCCCGACCGTATCCCCTGCTTTCACTTCGTAACGGATGATCATGCCGGGCATGGGGGCTTCGATATTGGTGCCGTTCAGTGGAGCGGCGGCTTGCTTGATTTCCGGAGCTGTCTTTGCGGCCGGCGCAACAGGTCTTGGGGGCTGCAGAGGAGGAGCAGTTGCGGCCACAACTGGCTGCGGTGCTGCGAAGGCTTGCTGCACAGGAGTGACAGCACTGATCGACGGACTACCGCCGACCGGCTCCACATCGACTTCGAAGAATTCGCCGTCCACGAACACATTGAAAGTGCGGGCGTCAGGCCCTTTGGAGGGTGCCTCTTTGGCAGCTTTTTCGACTAGAAGTCCAGCCTTGGCTTTCTTGACCAGTTCGTCCTCAGCCTTCACCTGATCGATAGTCTTCGGCTTCACTTCCTGCGGTACTTCCTCGTGGCCGTGCTTCCATTGCAGGAAGCGCTTTCCGGTCGTCGGGTAGAGTGCGTAGGTGAGGGTGTCGTCGAGGTCCTTGGCAAGTCCGGCAACACCTCTTTCAGCCGCCTCCAGCTCCGGTTCCAGCACATCCGCGGGACGGCAGGTGATGGGTTCCTCGCCACGCGTATAGCCTTTGAGTGTTTTTTTCTGCACCACCGGATCGATGGGCACGGGGGTTTCACCATAGAGCCCGTAGCACAGATCCTTTACCTGTGCCGTGGTCATCTTGTAGCGTTCTTCGGGCGAATCGAAGAGTACGTTGTTGACCGTCTGGATACCCACAATCTGACTGGTCGGGGTTACCAGAGGAACCTGGCCCAGTTCAAGCCGAACGATGGGGAGCTGGCGGAACACTTCATCCAGTTTGTCGAGGGAATCCATGTCCCGCAACTGATTTACCAGATTGGAGAGCATGCCGCCGGGTGTCTGGTGCAGCAGTACGTTGATGTCGATAATCGACATGCGGTCATCGAGCAGGTGTTTGTATTTTGGCGAGATTTTTTCCATGTGCTCGCTGCACCTGGCAAGCACTTTGAGGTCGAATCCCGTGTCTCGGCTGGTGCCTTGAAGTGTGACCGCCAGAGGCTCGATGGCCGGGTGTGAGGTCCGGTACGCCCAGGGCGACAGACAGGTATCCACGATATCGACACCCGCCTCGATGGCTTTCAGCAATGACATATCGGCCATGCCCGAGGTGAAATGGCTGTGCAGATGGATGGGCGCTTTGGTTGACTCTTTCAGTGTTTGCACCAGAATGTAAGCGTCGTATGGGGCGATGAGACCGGCCATGTCTTTGATGCAGATGGTGTCGGCGCCCATATCTTCGAGCTGCCTGGCTTTGTCGACATAGTAGGCAAGGTTGTACACAGGGCCGCCCATGCGCGATTCGGTGAGAGAATAGCAGATGGCTCCCTGGAAATGCTTGTCGTGCTTTTTGATGATTTTAACAACCGTTTCAAAATTGCGGAAATCATTGAGTGCATCGAACACCCGGAAAATATCGATACCGTTGACACAGGACCGTTCGACGAAAGCTTCCGCTACGTCATCCGCATAATTGCGGTAGCCCACCAGGTTCTGTCCCCGCAAAAGCATGGAAAAAGGGGTGTTCTTGATATATTTCTTCATTGTCCTGATGCGTTCCCACGGATCTTCTCCGAGGAATCGATGCATTGTGTCAAAAGTGGCGCCACCCCATACTTCCATGGAATAAAAGCCGACCTTGTCAATTTCTTCGGCAATGGGAAGAAAGTCTTCGGTTCTGCCGCGGGTGGCAAACAACGACTGGTGTCCGTCGCGGAAGGTGAGATCCTGAATCTTGACCGGGTTGACCACCTGCACGGATTCCTCAAGTAACCCGGAAAGCAATTCTCCATGCTGTTTGACTGCCATCTGCTACTCCTTCATTCTTGGCTGAGCATTTTCTCAAAAAAGAGCCGGTAATCTTCCTAGCCTTGCCCTTTACACATGATTCTTGCCGGGACAGTTTAGCCGCCTCTCAGCGAGAATCCTTCCCGTTCCCAAACTCTGTTCCCCTCGTTCCCAACCTCCGTTCCCCTCGTTCCCAAACTCTGTTTGGGAACGTATTCGGGTGGCAAACTCGGTTTGCAGTTCACTGATAAAGGAAACAGCAAGAAACGGAGTTTCCCGGTCGATTGCGTGTCCAAACGGAGTTTGGGCACGAGGAGTGGACTTGCTTCCTGCGGAGACCCTGTCATAAAGATATGGGTAAAGGGCTGTCCTAGCCGGTTGTCTATCTCACCAGGCGCATCTGATAGAGCCGCCTCAGGTCCATCATCGCTTGTCGGCCGGCCATCGCCCATGGACTAAAAAGAGTCTTGGGCACATCGGTAAGACCGCCGGTTTCCAGCACATTGGAAGCAGCCAACTGCGCTTCGGCTTCCATGTAGAGGCCAATGGCGGATGCCATGGCCGCAACCATTTTATTGCTTATCGGCATAGCCGCGAGCTCCTCTTGTCGGATGAATCACCCTGAGCTTACTCTTCGCTGGAAGTTGCACGTCTTTAGACACTTATCATTCACACCTGGACTCCGCAGCGCTCCAGCAGAGCCTCATAGTCGGCATCGACCCGGTCCTGGATCTTCTGAATTTCGACTTCGGTCAGATGCCGGAAGCGCCGCTGGGCCGCCAGAT
>Ga0068714_10000981_pt1 | contig 45719 bp, 39 predicted proteins | sample MTBNYHSulfiMetaG_FD_62988 | JGI IMG/M metagenome (GOLD analysis project Ga0068714, IMG submission 62988) | Enrichment culture microbial communities from rom New York Harbor, USA that are MTBE-degrading - MTBE-NYH (New York Harbor Sulfidogenic)... | ecosystem: Environmental > Aquatic > Marine >... | reverse complement strand
GTTACGGCCAGGGCGTGTTCGTCGTCCAGGGCGTAGTGGTCCGCGACACCCGAAATGCGGCAGTGGACGTCGGCCCCGCCCAAATCCTCGTCGCTCACCTCCTCGCCTGTGGCGGCTTTGACGAGCGGCGGGCCGCCGATGAAGATCGTCCCCTGCTTGCGGACGATGACCGTCTCGTCCGACATGGCCGGGACATAGGCGCCGCCGGCCGTGCACGAACCCATGACCGCGCAAATCTGGGGGATGCCCAGGGCCGAGAGGCGCGCCTGATTGAAAAAAATCCGGCCGAAGTGCTCTTTGTCCGGAAACGTGCCCGACTGATAGGGCAGGAAGATCCCGCCCGAGTCGACAAGGTAGACGCACGGCAGCCGGTTCTCGAGGGCCACTTCCTGGGCCCGGACGTGCTTCTTGATGGTCATGGGGAAATAGGTCCCGCCCTTGACCGTGGCGTCGTTGGCCACGACCAGAACCTCGCGTCCGTGGACGAGCCCCACTCCCGTGACCATCGAGGCCGCCGGAGCCTCGTTGTCGTACATCCCCCAGGCGGCCAGGGGGCTCAGCTCGAGAAAGGGCGTGTTCTTGTCGAACAGCCTGTCCAGACGATCCCGGACGAGGAGTTTTTTTCGCGACTTGTGCAGCTCCCGGTATTTCTCCGGCCCGCCCCGCCGGACCTCGGCCAGGCGCTCTCTGTATTCCTCGACCGTCCGCCGCATGGACTCGGCGTTTTCCTGGAACTCCCGGCTCTTGGTGTCGACCTGGCTTTCGATCCTGAACACGGCCGCCCTCCCTCCGCGCCCTCAGGCGGGGACGAACTTGTATCCGTAGGCGATCACGCCCGCCTGCCCGTCGTCGGAGACCCTCCGGAACTCGGCCCGGAGCGGAAGCCCGATTTGGAGACGTTCGAATTCGACGTCCACGACTTGGGCGGTCACCCGCACTCCGTTCTCGAGTTCGACGATCCCGACGGCGTACGGAGCCTGGTCGGCGAATGGTTGGGGCGGGACCCGGATGACGGTGTAGGACGCGAGCTTGCCCCGCTCGGGCAGGACGACGGTTTCAAAGTCGCGTCCGCGGCACTGCGGACAGATGACTCTGGGGGGGAAGGCGACGAACCCGCAGTTCCTGCAGCGGCCCGCCTCGAAGCGGTAGCGCTGCGGCGTCTCTCTCCAATTGCGTGATGGCGTCGGCATCGTCTTCCTCCTGTCACTCGCTTTCGAAAATGTGGACCACCGAGCTTCCGCCCGAGCCGCCCATGTTCTGCGCCATGCCCACCCGGGCGCCCTTGACCTGTCTGTCCCCGGCCTCGCCCCGCAGCTGTTTGACGAGCTCGACGGCCTGGGCGACTCCGGTTGCCCCCACGGGATGTCCTTTGGACTTCAGACCGCCGCTGGGATTGACCGGAATTTTCCCGCCCAGAGCGGTCAGCCCCTCCTCGACGGCCTTGCCGCCCTGGCCTTTGTCCACGAACCCCAGGGCCTCGGTGACGCAGATCTCGGCGATGGTGAAGCAGTCGTGAACCTCGGCGAAATCGATGTCCCGGGGCTTGCGGCCCGCCATCTTGTAGGCCTGTTGGCCGGCCAGATGGACCGCCTCGAGCCAGGTGATGTCCTTCCGGCTGCTCAGGGCGATCGTGTCCGTGGCGTGCCCCAGACCCGTGATCTTGACGACGGGCTTCTTCAATTTCTTGGCCAGCGCGACGGGGGCCAGAATGACCGCCGCCGCGCCGTCGGTGATGGGCGAGCAGTCCAGAATCCGGAGCGGGTCGGCGATGAGCACCGATTTCAGGACCGCGTCGACCGTAACGGGAAACGGATATTGGGCCAGAGGATTCTTGGAGCCGTTGGCGTGGTTCTTGACCGCCACCATGGCCAGCTGCTCTCGTGTGGTCCCGTATTTTTCCATGTGGGCCCGAGCGATCAAGGCGTACAAACCGGGAAACGTGATTCCGTGGAAGCACTCGTATTCCTGGTCGGCGGCCGTGCCCAGAGCGTATGTGGCTTCGTTGCCGTTGACGTCGGTCATCTTCTCCACGCCACCCACGAGCACGACGTCGCTCACGCCCGAAGCGACCTCGAGAAAACCCATTTTCAGGGCCAGGCCTCCCGAGGCGCAGGCCGACTCGACCCGAAGGGCGGGAATGGGCCCGTAGCCCAGATAATCGGCCAGCAGCGAGGCCAGGTGCTCCTGGCCGACGAACACTCCGGAAGACATCGAGCCGACGAACAGGGAATCGATCTTGTCCACGCCGGCGTCCTCGACGGCCAGGAGGGCCGATTCGACGAAGATCGTCCGCAGGGACTTTTCCCAGAGCTCTCCCCAGGGCGTCATGCCCACGCCGATGACGGCTACGTCTCTCATCTTCGACCTCCTACTCGGCCTTCCGGATCTTGTGCCGGAATTTGGCGTACTCTCCGTATTCCAGGTACCTTTTGTTCGCCCCGAGCAGGTCGCGCGTCCGGGGCGCGAGGTCCCGGACCTCGTCCAGGCGCGGCGTCGTCCGGAGGACGAACGCGTCCGAACCCGCGCCCGAGCCGTAGCTCACGAGCAGGATCTTGTCGCCCGGCTTGGCGATGTCGAGCGTCGCCGTCAGGCCCAGGGGCGACGAGCCGGAATAGGTGTTGCCCAGGAGGGGAACGAGCCATCCAGGCTCGATCTGGGGCTTTGTGAATCCGAGCATCTCCCCCACCCGGAGCGGGAACTTGCCGTTGGGCTGGTGGAAGATGACGTAATCGAAGTCCTCGGGCTTCATCCCCGTCTGTTTCAGGATGCCCCGCGCCGCGCCGGTGATGTGCTTGAAGTAGGCCGGATCGCCCGTGAAGCGGCCGCCGTGCTGCGGATAGTACTGGTATTCGCGGCGCCAGAAGTCCGGAGTGTCGGTGGTGAAAGAATAGGTGGCCAGGACCTCGGCCACGAGGCTCTCGCGGCCGAAGATGAAGGCCGCTGCTCCGGCGGCGGCGGAATACTCGAGGGCGTCGCCGGGCGCGCCCTGGGAGGTGTCGGCCCCCACGCCCAGACCGTAAGCGATCAGGCCGGCCTTGACCAGCCCGAAGGCGACGAACATGCCCTCCGTTCCGGCCTTGCAGGCGAACTCGAAATCGGCCGTATGGACGTCGGGCGTTGCGCCGAGGGCTTCGGCCAAAACCGTGCCCGAGGGCTTGACGGCGTAAGGGTGCGATTCCGAGCCGATGTACACGGCCCCGATCTGACGGGGATCGATTTTCGCCCGGCGCAGGGCGTTCCGCGAGGCCTCGACCGACATGGTGATCGTGTCCTGATCGGGCGCGGGGACGGATTTCTCCTCAAGCATCAGACCTTTCTTGTAGCTGGGCGCGTCCGCTCCCCAGACCTTGGCGATCTCTTCGACCTTGATGCGGTTGCGGGGGATGTAGGCGCCGTAGCCGACGATGCCTTCCATGGAGCCTCCTTTCCTTTGACGAGAAAAAAGGCGGGCCGCGCTTTCCTGACCCGCTTATGCAAAAAAATTCAACTCAATTTTCGGGCCTATGCTGTCATATCCGGGGAGGCAAGTCAAGAAGACGCCGGCTCACCGAAGCTTGAAACTGTCGCCCGTCGTTTTGTCTAGACCGGCGGAGGAAAGGAACGAATCGTTTTTCCATCCCAGGCCGTCGTAATAAAGAACCTTGGCCGCCAAACCGCGGGTGAACGAAACCTCGTCCAGCTCGCCGCCGGCGATCCGGCCATCGGCCCGATAACGGTTGACGACTTGGCGGAATGTGTCGCTCAAACGAACGGCCGTCAACTGCCCTCGCTCCTCGATTTCGTAGCAGATCAACGAAACCTTCGTCCAAACGGCCAGGCGCCCGTTGCGGAGAACCTGGATTCCGTTGATGACGTCGCCCGAAAAATCTTCGATCTCGTCGATCTCCGTTCTCGGAAAAAGGATATAGCGCCTTTGTGCGCCGTTCTCGATCCGGGCGCTCCGGTAGTATTCCGACGCTTGGGGCGAGCCTCCGCGGACATTTTCCGAATTCAGGATGACCAGGCACGGCTTGCGGTACTCGTTGTTCTTCCCCCCGAAAACAAGCTCCTTGCGGCCGTCCCCGTCGAGGTCCGCGGCCTCGAACCGGCTGAGCCGGCCGACATTCCAGTACTCCCCCCAGAGCTCTCCCCCGGCGTCGAGGACCGCGATCTGAGTCGGGAAAAAGGGAATCTGATTGGCGACGACGACGACCTCCAAGCGGCCGTCCCCGTCCAGGTCGCAGACTTCGAGCACCTCGACGTAGTAGTCGTCGGAATACACCTTGGAGCCGTACGTCATCTCGCACCCGGGCTCGAACGTCCACCGCACCCGGCCGCGGCAATCGAAGCAGACGACGGGCCCCATGTCCAACGGCTCTTCGGACTGGGCGGTAAAAATCACCTCGAGACGCCCGTCGTTGTTGATGTCTCGGATAATCAGATAAGGGTATTTTTTGCCGAAGCCGCCGGAATCGAGGATCGGATTTTGGAAATGCTTCCGGTAATAAGCCGTGTCTTGGAGCTTGCTCACTCCGGTGTCATAGCTCCACAGCTCCCGCCCGGCTTCGTCCAAGATCACGAGACTCGAACCGCGGATCGTGAAGTCCGCCGGTTCGCCCGGACATTGGAAAAATGCGAAGTATCCCAAGGTCAGAAATCCGGCGGCCGCGGCGACGAAGAACAGCGGCTGGGCCCGCTTGAACACTCCCTTTCTTGACCGCGCCTCGCTCGAGCTTTGTTCGCGTTTCTCTCTTGGGGCCGATCCTCTGGGCGAGTGTTCGCCCTCTCTTCCGGCCAGCCACCGGTCGAGGTCCTCGGCATAAGCGAAAACGCGGGAGCGCTTGGATTCCGGATTGATCCGGTGGATGGGCAGGCCGAGATTCTTCTCCCATCTCAAGCACGTCCTCTCATCCCAGCCGAGGTATTCGGCGATCTCCTTCCATGACGAGAGGCGCCTCCCCATCTTGTCGGTTTTTGTCATGGCACATATCTTATAAGTGAATCGTTCCGACTCGTCAAGAAGCTCCGGGAAAGAAAGAAATACCGACAAAATAGGTCAAAAATCGAAAAAATACGACAATCCGGCCTTAAAGATTGCTTTCGGGCCTGTCGCGACCTTAAGTTATTAAGGGAAAGTGATAGTCCGGCTCGCCGGACTCGATAAGGACGGCGGAGCGCCGGATTGATGGGAACGTGGGGGCAGGGACCCCGCGAAAGGAACACCTGGAAGCGGCGGCGTGGGGAACGCCGTCGCCAGAGGGGATTTTTAGAGTCAGCGGCGTTCCCCCGGAAAAAATTCAACCCGCCGTCCGGGAAAAGGACGCCGCTCTCTTGGAATAAGGCCTTCGCCGGCTTACAATAAGGCCAAGGATTTTGGCCGTGTGCTCTCCTCGATCTCCCAGGCTCTTCATGCCGAGTTTTTTATCGGAAAGAAAAAAAATGCCCCCCGGGGAACTCCCGCTCCCTTTTTCTCGTCTATCGGAGTGAATTGAGTGGAATTGAAAGAGATCATCGAGGGATGCCTGGAAGGCCGTCCCGGAGCCTGGAATATGCTTGTCCAATCGTACGCCAAGAGAGTCTTCAACACGGCCTACCAGTTCACCGGGAGCCGCGTCGAAGCCGAAGATCAGACCCAGGAGATTTTCCTCAAAGTCTTCCATTCTTTGCCCAAGTTCGACATGGAGAAAAATTTCGACGCCTGGCTGCTGACCTTGGCCAAGAACCATCTCATCGACGCCTATCGCCGGACCCGGTGGGAAAAAAAGAACCGGGACGACTTCGAAGGGGCCGTCGCCCGAAAGGCGGCCGCGTCCTCGAATCCCGAGGATGTTCTCGCCGTCCGGCAGGATCACGAACTCCTGTGGAAAGGTCTGAACATCCTGCCGTCGGACATGCGGATGGCCGTCATTCTCAAGGAAATCCAGGGCAAAGCCTATGAGGACGTGGCGAAGATCATGAAACTTCCGGTGGGGACGGTCAAATCCAGGGTCAACCGGGCCAAGCTCCAGCTGGCCCGGCTGCTGGGGGAACTCGGGGAGCAAGGACATGCGGTGTAAAAACTTCGAGGACCTTTTGCCCGGGTACATCGAAGACGTCCTCATAACCGAGGAGCGGGCCCGGGTCTCCGCCCATCTCGATCGGTGCCCGGCCTGCGCCGGACTGCTCGACCGCTTGAAGCGGACCGGGGCCGCCCTGTCCGAAATCAGCGACGTCGAGCCCGGACCGGCCCTCATGGCCAATCTGCGGGACATTCCCTCCACGTCCGCTCCGCGCCGCCGCTTCCCCGTCTTGGCCGTCAAACCCGCTCTCCAGCCCGTTTTGGCCGGCGCGTTCCTCGTCCTGACCTTCACCGCGGTCCTGGTCTTCACTCCGGCCGGCGGCCGGCTGATCAAAACCCTCAACCGTCAGGTGCACGCCGGATACGACACGATCTCCCGGGTCTACGCCAAGGCGGAGTCGGTGGCCGACTCGCTGGACGGGGCCAGGGAGAAATTCATCGTCTCGCTCGAAATCCTGCCGCCCCTGGGCAGAAATCAGGAATAACAGAACATCATAATGGAGGTTCATCCATGAACGACAAGCTCATCGTCAAGAAACCGCCCAAGTCGCCGGGCCTGGCCGGCGTCCTGTCGGCCCTCTTCCCCGGCCTGGGCGCGATCTACAACCGGGAGTACACCAAAGGCCTGTTCTACATCGTCATTTTCGCCGGCTTGGTCACCCTTCAGGAGCACGGAAGCGGCCAGCCGTTCTTCGGACTTCTTCTCGCCGGCTTCTGGTTCTTCCAGCTCATCGAGTCCGTCCAGGCGGCCAAGCGGATCAATCAGCTCGCTCTCAATCTCGAGGAGGAGCCCAACGGCACGGGCTTCAAGCTCGATACCGGGAGCGGCTCGATCGTCTGGGGAGCAATCCTCATCGGGCTGGGCGCCCTCTTCCTCTTGGCCAACTACAGGGTCGTCAGCTACTCCCAGATCGCCGACTTCTGGCCGGCGGTCATCGTCCTGTTCGGCTTCAAGCTCTTGACCGACTATTTCAAGAAAAAGAAATAGCCGCTCCCGGAGACGTGACATGACCACCGTGAAAAAACACAAAGACACTCTCTTCTGGGGCCTCATCCTGGTCGCCGTCGGCGGACTGCTCCTCCTGGAAAATTTCGGCCTCGACACATGGCGGCATCTGGCCCGCCTCTGGCCCCTGATTCTCGTCGTCTGGGGAGGCTGGAAGCTCTTTGTCGGCCTGACGGAGAAAAAAGAACGCCGGCCGACTCTCTCCGCCCCGGAGAAGCGATGAAAGCCCGCGAATTTTTCCTTATGCTCCTGATCATCGCCGCCGGAGTGACGCTCTACCACTACGAAACGGGCGAGATCGAGAATTGGAAGCTCCATTGGCGATGGGACTGGGACGGGCCCTTCATCCGCCTGGGCAAAGCCTTCACCTTCGAGGAGACGGGCGAGCTCCATCCTCCCTTCTCCCGGGCCCTCGAGGTCGTGAACGAGTACGGGAGCGTGGAGGTCCTTGGAGGGCCCGACGAACGCATGACCGTCACCCTGACCAAGAAGGTCTGGCGGAGAAAAGAGGAGGACGCGCGGCGCGCGGCCGAGAGCCTCAGCCTGATCGTCAAGGATGACGGGCGGAAGGTGATCGTCGCCGCCGGCCGTCCGGAAATCGGCCTCCGGAATCATGAGACTCACTTTTCCCTTTCGGTGCCCGAGGGCATGACGGTCACGGTGCGCAATTCCCACGGCCGGGTCAGAACTCTCCGGACCGGAGAGACGATCATTTCGAACGCCCACGGCGCCGTTGAGGCCGTCGGGGTTGCGGGAACGCTCACCCTGGAGAACAGGCACGGCGACGTTGAGGCGGCCGATGTCGCCGCCGATTGTTCGATCAGAAACCAACATGCCGGAGTGAACGCCGTCCGGATCGGAGGAAGCCTCAAGGTCGAGCACGCCCACGGCTCGGTTACCGCGGAGGATGTCTCCGGGGACGTCACGGTCAATGCTCCTTATTCACGGGTGACGGGACTGCGTCTGGCCGGAACGGTCACGATCGACTGCTCTTTCAACACCCTGAGCCTGACGGACACGGGGGCGGTGCAGGCCAAGGGCCGGCACGTCATCGTGAAGCTGCGGGGCGTCCGGGGCGACGTTGACGTGTCGAACATCTACGGCCGGACTGAAGTCCGGGACATCGAGGGCCGGGTGGCCATTTCCGGCGCCAACACGGCGGTAAGGGGCGAAAATCTGACCTGTCCCGACATCGACATCACCACGAGCCACCGCGGCGTCGACCTCAGAAATTTCAACGGTCGGACGACCGTCAGACAAAAGCATGCCGCCGTGCGGCTCGAGCCGGCTTCGTTCGCGGGGGACCTCCGCGTCGAGGCCGTCTATTCCCCCGTCGATCTCGTCTGGCCGTCCTCGGCCCGGGCGCCTGTCGAGTGCCGGACGCAAAACGGCGCGATCCATTGGAAGCTTGCGGCGGCGCCCTCTTCTAGCACTAGCAACGGGCACTCCCTGCTCAAGGCCTTCCCGGAAGAGGAAGGCCGGCCGGCCGTCTTTCTCTCGACCACCCATGCCGACATCACGGTCCGGGAAAAGGCTCCGGAGGCGGGGACGGAGGGCTGAGACGCCCCGGCCCTCTCAACCCTGACGGGATTTGTGCCCCTGGATCTGGTGGGCCAGGAGGCCGTTGATCTTGATATTGAAATACGAGATGAGGTTGGTCACGTCCTTCTTGTACTTGGTCACGTAGCGGACGAAGTCGTTTTCCTGCTTGTAGCGAAGAAGATTCTCGAACTCCCCCAGCTCGTCGTGCAGTTCGATGAGGAAGTGGTTGATCGTCCGGTACTGGGCGTTGACCTCGATGAGCTCCTTGCCTCCGATCTTTTTGAAGTCGATATGAGGCGGGAGCGAATCGAGGATGAGCGCGCTTTCGGATCCGAGTTCGTTGACTGATTCCTGGATTTCCTGAAGAAAGGACGTGTACTCCATCGGACTCTTGAGCTTCGGCTGGGCCGCATCGATAAGCGTTGCCGCCTTGGCCTTCAGGGAGGCGAGGAGGTCACGGAGCCCGAAATATTTTCTCTGGAAATTGAACAGATCGACGAAATCCCGGCCGATGTAGATCTTGTCCTCGTAGTGGGACAAGAGCTCCATGGGCGAATGGGTGTAAAACTTGATCTCGAAACGGCGCCCTCCGGAATCTCGCTCCCGCAGCCTGGCCAGGACAAGATGGCTGTTCTGGTCGATGAAATAGCTGTTGACGTCGAGCAGGACGGAGTAAACGGCCAAGTTTTGGATGATCGATTCCTTGAGGAAATCGAGATGCGGCCCGAGCTTGGTGATGATTTCATCGATCGCCTCGGTCGGCCTGGGATTGAGGACGGAATACGAGGGCGAAAGCATGTAGAGAATGGGTCCCGAGCCGAGCTCGAGGTGGAGGTTTTTCAGGACTTTCTGGTGGAGGTCGTCGAGAAGGTGGGACGGAGTAGCGGGCAGCGTCTTCACGTCCACCTTGGCCAGCTCTTCAAACTCGTTCACGGCGTTTTCCGTCCTTTGGGGAAATGCTAACACCACGTTTTTGAAAAATCAACCGGAACGCGTTTTCCGTCCGGCCGACAATCCCTTGAGCCGCGGCTCCTCAAGAAAATCCGGACCGGGGTCGTTTCGGGGCCATCGGTTCAATGCCCCGCTTCAGGAAGGCGGCCGAACAGAGTCCAATCCGCGTTCTCATATTTTTCTCTCTGGAGACGCCCGATGATAAGCCGCTCCTCCGGGGCAAACCGCTGTTCCTCAAGGTCCGCTCCGAAGAATTCCGCGAATCCTTCCCGGAGGCGGCCGGCGGTCTCTTCCCAGGAAACCGGGCGGCCGAGAAGCTCGCTGAGCGAGGTCATGCGGATTTCGGTCTCCGACTCCGGCAATCTGGCGACCGAGCGCAGCAGGTTTTTGTCGTGCTCCAGGGGGAGAGAACCGTGCTGCAGGAATATCCCGCCTCTGCGTTTCTGCGCGCTGCCCAGGATTTTTTTCCCGTCCACCTGAAGCTCGTCCCGCCCGGGATGGGAAAAACAGGGAAGCGCTCCGCGGGCGTATTCCTCTGGAGGCGCTCCGGCCAGGCCGGCGCGGAGCCCTAGCGTCCCGAGACCCACGGCCAGGGCGTCCGATATGAGCCTGTAGGATTCCCGGACCGTATCGCCGAACTGCTCCGCGTCCGAGGAAGCGAGGCCATACGTCACCTCCCTGGCGTGAAGGACCATTTTTCCGCCCGTGATGCGGCGGACGATATCCACGCCATTCCGCCGGCAGAATTCCGCGTCCACGACCAGCTTCGCGTCCTGAGAGCAGCCGAGGGAAACGGTGGGCCTTTCCCAGGCGTAAAAACGGAGAAACGTGGCCGGCGCCTCGGGCAGGAGGGAGAAAAGATATTCATCCGCGGCCATGTTCCAGGAGCCCCTGCCGGGCTCGGGTTCAAACCACAGCCGCCAGGTCTTACGCATGGCCAAAAAAATGGAGCGGGCAACGGGATTCGAACCCGCGACTCCGAGCTTGGGAAGCTCGCACTCTACCACTGAGTTATGCCCGCTCGCGATCCGGGGCGGGGATTTCCCCGGCCTCGGCGGCTCCATATTAAATGTTTCCCGCCTCCAATTCAATAGGCCCAATGTCGAAAGACACGCCTCCCCTTGGCGGGACAGGACATCCGGCCCCGCTCCCGACGACGTTAACTCAGCCACAAACCGGGCGGAATACCGTCATTCGCTTGCCCCGCCCTGGGCCGTGGCTTACAATGGGTCCGTCATGTCCGCTCCACTCCGCTTTCTCGCGTTCGACCTGGGGGCCGAAAGCGGACGGGCGGTGCTCGGAGCCCTCAACAGCGGAAGGTTAGAGACGAGGGAGATCCACCGCTTCCCCAACGGCCCCCTGAAACGCGACGGATCCTTACTTTGGGATGCCCGGCGGCTGTTCGACGAGATCAAGACGGCCATGCGCCTGTGTGTCGCCCGCCTCGGCTCTCCGCCGGACGGCCTGGCCGTGGACACCTGGGGAGTGGATTACGGACTGGTCGACGAAAAAGGCGCCCTCCTCGGCCCTCCTTTCTCCTACCGGGACGAACGGACGCGGGGGGCGATGGAGGAATTCTTCTCCAGGCTCCCGCGCGAGGACGTCTATCGCCTGACGGGCATCCAGTTTTTGCCCATCAACACCCTGTTCCAGCTTTTCTCCATGGTCCGCGACCGCTCTCCCCTGCTCGACAGGGCCGAAAAACTCCTCTTCATGCCCGACATCTTTCATCATCTCCTCACCGGCGAAATGGCCACCGAATTCACCATGGCCACCACATCCCAGCTCTACGACCCGCGCCGGGGAACATGGTCCGCGGAAATTTTCGGCGCCCTGGGCCTCCCTTTAAGCTTGGTGCTCTCCCCGGCCGAGCCGGGAACGGTCATCGGCCCCCTGAGAGAAGACATCGCCCGGGAAACGCGTTTCGACGCCTGCCCCGTCGTCGCCTCGCTGACCCACGATACGGCCGCGGCCGTGGCAGCCGTTCCGGCCGAGGGCGGGGATTGGGCCTACATCAGCTCGGGAACCTGGTCGCTTGTGGGCGTCGAAACGGAAGCGCCGGTGATCAACGACCGCAGCCGGGAGCTCAATTTCACCAATGAGGGGGGCATCGGACGATCGATCAGGCTTCTGAAGAACCTGACCGGATTGTGGCTGGTCCAGCAGTGCCGAAAAGTCTGGGCGCGGGGAGGGGCGTCTCTTCCTCTCGATTATGAAAACCTGATCCGCCAAGCCGAAGCCGCTCCCCCTTTTCGGACATTTGTCGACCCGGACTCCCCGGATTTCTTGAATCCCCGAGACATGCCGGCGGCGATACAGGCTTTCGCCGGGAGAACGGGGCAGGCCATCCCCGAAACGCCGGGCGCCTTCGTCCGCGGCATCCTGGAAAGCCTGGCCTTTCGATACGCCGAGGTTCTCGACGAGCTCGAGGAGCTCACGGGCCGCTCGATCCGTGTCGTCCACATCATCGGCGGCGGATCGAGGAACGGGCTCCTGAACCGCTTCACGGCCTCGGCTTCGGAAAGGACGGTCATCGCCGGGCCGGACGAGGCTTCCGCCTGCGGAAACATCCTGGGACAAGCCCTGGCGCTCGGCCATGTTCGATCCGGCGACGAGATCCGGGAAATCATGCGCCGTTCGATCGCCTCCCGACTCTATCCTCCCCAAAACATCGAGTCTTGGGACAAGGCCCGGCCCCGGTTCCGGGAAGTCGCGGCCGAAACAAAAGCGCCGGCCTAGCGCCGCGCGGAGCACGAGGATGAACATCAAAACCGTCGAGCGCGATTATGAGGCCGCCCGGCAGTGGTACGCCTTTCGGGATGTCGATACGGAGAAAGCGTTCGAAACGCTGGCTTCAGTATCCCTGTCCGTTCATTGCTGGCAGGGAGACGACGTCGGCGGCTTCGAAAAATCTGACGCCGGCCCGCAGGGAGGCGGCCTTCAGGTCACGGGGGAAGCTCCCGGTAAAGCCCGGACGATCGAGGAACTGCAGAGCGACCTCGCTCTGGCCCTGTCGCTCATTCCCGGGAAGCACCGCGTCAACCTTCACGCCATGTACGGAGATTTCCGCGGCCGTCCGGCCGACCGCGACGCTTTGGAGCCCGAACACTTCGCTTCCTGGGCCGAGTGGGCCGCGGAGAGGGGCCTAAGCCTGGACTTCAACGCCACGTGTTTCTCCCATCCCCTGGCCGGGTCGGGATTCACGCTCAGCCACCCCGACCGCGCCGTTCGGGATTTCTGGATCGAACACGTGAAGCGCTGCCGCGAGATCAGCGCCTCCTTCGGCCGCCGTCAGGGCTCCCCCTGCCTGCACAACCTCTGGATTCCGGACGGCGCCAAGGAAACCCCGACCGATCGCTGGTCGCCTCGGGAACGCCTTCGGGAATCATTGGATGAAATCTTCTCCCCGACCCATGACCCGTCGCTCATGAAGGACAGCCTGGAAAGCAAGCTGTTCGGCATCGGCAGCGAATCCTACGTCGTCGGCTCCCACGAATTCTATTTCGGTTACGCCCTTGGGCGGGGCAAGATGCTCTGTCTCGACCTCGGACATTTCCATCCCACCGAATCCGTGGCCGACAAGGTGAGCGCGATCCTCCTCTTTTTCCCCGAGCTGGCCCTTCACCTCAGCCGGGGCGTGCGCTGGGACAGCGATCACGTCGTCGTCCAGACCGAGGCGCTTCGGGACCTCGCCTCCGAGTTGACGCTCGACGGGCGCCTCGGCCGCGTCCGGCTGGCCTTGGACTATTTCGACGCCTCCCTGAACCGCGTCGCCGCCTGGGTCATCGGGGCGCGGGCCGTCCTCCAGGCCCTGCTCCAGGCGCTGCTCGCTCCCTCCCGGAGCCTGCGGGCGCTCGAGGCGGCGGGCGACAGAACCGGCTGGCTCGTCCTGCGGGAAACGTCCAAGTCATGGCCCTGCGGCGCGGTCTGGGACGCCTACTGCCTGCGAAAGGACGTCCCTCCCTCGGACATGTGGCTCGAACAGGTCCGCTCCTACGAGGCCCACGTCCTCGACCGGCGGACATAGGCCCTCAGATTTGACAATTCTGATTTCCTCGTGCTAATGATTACCCGCATCCTGCGGAGAGGCTGAGTTTTTCATGCGCATCAAGGACGCCCAGCTCGTCCCCTGCACACTCCTTCTCGAATACGGAGACAGGACGTTCGACGCCTTGGAGGTCGAATACGCCGTCGACCCGAGTCAGAACATCGCCCGCCGGATGGCCCTCGAAATCGAACAAAGCCCCGCCCGGACGGTTCCATTCCTCTACAAGAACGGGATGCTCCCCGTGCAGGGACCGTTCCTCTGCATCCCCCACGACGTCGGCCGCTTCATCGCCCAATCGTTCCTCTACGAAAGCAAGATCTATCCCCGGACCAGGGAGCTCGAGATTTTCTACGACAACCCTCACGGGACCGATCTTCATGTCCTGGGCCGATACCGCGACACCGCCGACGCGAGCCGCCTGCATCAGGCCATAGAAAAGCACTCCATTCTTCCACTCTTCACCATCCGCAAGGCCGTCGTGCCCCTCAAAAGCGGAGTCTTCGCCTGGTCTCCCGATCTCAAGGACAACATCCTGCTCGTCAGGCTCTGGAACAACAAAATGCTCCGTTCGACCGAGAGCGCCGACGAGTGTTGACACCTCCTCGCCGTTGAGAAATGATAGCCGGGTCGCACCATGGACCCGAGCGCGCCGTCCCGGCTTCCCGCGCCCCGCTTTCTCCGCTGCGAGCATCTCGTCAACCCCCTGGGCGTGGACATCCCCCGTCCGCGCTTCTCCTGGATCCCGCCGCCGCTTCCGGGCGGGGGATCGCCCGCCGCCTGCCGGATCATCCTCTCCTCGACGCGGAAACGGGCGGCCGGCGCCGAGGGGGACATATGGGACAGCGGCCGGGCGTCCTGCGGGAAGGCGTGTCACCTGGACTACGGCGGCCCCGCTCTCCGGGGAAGCACGCGCTACTATTGGCGCGTCCGGTGGTGGGATGACCGGGGCCGGACGAGTTCTTTCAGCCCGACGGCCTATTTTGAAACCGGAGTGCTCGAATCGGAGGAATGGAAAGCCGCCTGGATCGGACCCGCCGCCGGCCGCGCCTTCCATTCGCCCGGCCCCACGCTCTCGGGACAATTTCTGGGCGATACCATCCAGGCCCACGCCGCCTATCTGAGAAAGGAATTCACCCTCGAGCCCGGTTGGGCAGCGGCGCGCGTCTACGTCTGCGGCCTGGGATATTATGAGCTCCGCCTCAACGGCCGCCGCGTCGGCGATCGAGCGCTCGATCCGGCCTGGACGGACTACAAAATAGCGGCCCTGTATTCCACATTCGATTTGGCCGAACAACTGCGGCCCGGCGCGAACGCCCTGGCCGCCATCCTCGGCAACGGCCGGCACATCGAGAACCACGGCTACGGCCGGCCGAAGCTTTATGTTCAGCTGGAGGTCGATTACCGGGACGGAACGCGCCGGCTCATCGTCACCGGAACGGACTGGAAGACTTCCCGGGGGCCGGTCGGGGAGAACGGTATTTTCTGCGGCCAGGTCCATGACGCCCGCCTGGAAAGGGAGGGCTGGGACCGGCCGGGATTCGACGACCGGCAGTGGAAGGCGGCCGTCCGGTCTCCTCCGTCTCCCCTCGCCTCCCAGTTGCTGCCTGCCGTGCGCGTCGTCCGCGAACTCAAGCCGCGGCGCGTGGAGCGCCGAGGGAAAGGCGTTTGCGTCTTCGATTTCGGACAAAACTTCGCCGGCTGGACGCGTCTGGCCGTCTCCGGCCGAAAAGGAGACCGGATCGAAATCCGGCACGCGGAGCTCCTCGACCGACACGGCGGCCTGAACACCGCGCCCAACCAGAACGCCGCGGCCTTGGACGCCTTCGTTCTCAAGGGCGGAGCCGAGGAAATTCTCGAGCCCCGTTTCACCTACCACGGCTTCCGCTACGCCGAGGTCCGAAGCCCGGGCCGCCTCAGGCCGGAAGGCATTTCCGGCCTAGTCGTCCATTCCGACGTCAGGCCGACAGGGGTCTTCCGATGCTCGCATCCGCTCGTCAACCGCCTCCATCGCAACATCCGCTGGGGGCTCCTCTCCAACCTGATGAGCATTCCCACGGACTGCCCGCAGCGCGACGAGAGGCACGGCTGGTTGGGGGACGCGCATCTGGCGGCCGAGGCCGCCGTCTTCAACTTCGACATGGCGGCCTTGTACCGCAAATTCCTGGGCGATATCCGCCGGGCGCAGCGGCCGGACGGCAGCCTTCCCGATTTCGTCCCTCCCTATTTCAAGCTCACCTATCCGGCCGACCCGGCCTGGGCATCGGCCTACGCCCAGCTCGTCTGGCTTCTTTATTATTATTATGGCGACGCCCGAGTCCTGGAGGAGCACTATCCCGGCCTGAAAAGATACCTGGATTATCTCACCCGCGCCGCCGAGGGCCATCTCCAGCTCCGTCTGGGGAAATACGGCGACTGGTGCCCGCCGGGAAGCATCGGTCCCAAGAAGACGCCCGTGGAGCTGACCGCGACATGGTATTATCTCCACGACCTCCTCCTCCTCCGGAAAATCGCCGGCGTTCTGGGCCGCGGCCGGGACGAGCGGCGATGGGCGCGTCAAGCCGAGGGCGTGGAAAAGGCGTTCAATAAACGATTCCTCGGTCCGGACGGCTACGCCGGAGTGAGATTCAGCCCGGCGGACACTGACGCCGGCCAGACCTCCCAGGTTCTGCCCCTCGCCCTGGGCATCGTCCCTGACAACAAGATAGCCCTTGTCCTCGGCAAGCTTCTCGAGAGCCTGGTCGTCCACCACGGACATCATCTCGACACCGGCATCCTGGGAACGCGTCACCTGCTCGACGTCCTGACCGATCACGGCGAGATTGAAACCGCATTCCGCATCGTCACCCAAACCACCTACCCGAGCTGGGGCTATATGATCCGCGAAGGGGCCACGACGCTCTGGGAGCGATGGGAGAACATCGAAGGCGGGGGAATGAACTCCCACAACCACATCATGCTCGGCAGCGTGGATGCCTGGTTCTACAAAATCCTCGCCGGAGCGCGCTGCTTGTCCCCCGGCTGGGAGCGCGTGGAAATCAAACCCCGTTTCGTCGCCGGGCTCCGCTCGGCCTCAGCCCGGTTGGACACGATCCGCGGGCCGCTCGAAACGGAATGGATCCGGGAGGCGAACGCTCTCGATCTCCGCCTCCGGCTCCCCGCCGGCGCGACGGCCGAGGTCCATATCCCCCGCCTCTGGCCGGAGGGATCGCTGCGCGAGACGAGGACCGTCCTGTGGCGGAAAGGCCGCCCGGCGAAGCCGCCTCCCGGCATCCGCCATTCGGCCTCCGACAAAGAATGGATCAGGCTCCGGGTCGCGGGCGGCCCTTTTCGTTTCACTTTTAACCGAACGCCGCCGCGCAGGGATCGCCCCTGACCGGCGAAAGAAATCAGATCCCGAATTTTTTCATCAGTCCGGCGACCCGGCCGTAAGCCTCGATCGTCCGCGAGATGTCCCCGGCGTCATGGGCCGCCGAGACCGCTCCCCCGCCGTGCATGACATGAACGCCCTCGACCAGAAGAGCGAGCTTGAGCGTTTCCTCGCGGAATGTGACGTCCGAATAGAGAGGGTTGTTCAGCACTTCCGGGGTCAGGGCCGGCCAGGCCTCCTTGGGAAAATGCACCATGAACAGCGAACTTCCGGGAAGGACGTCGTTGGGCCCGCCGGTGCAGACGGCCTCGACGCCTTCGGCGCGGAAGGCGGCTTCCACGCCCCGGCGCAAGCGCTCGCCTGAGGCCGCCAGGCGGGGGTAGAGGCGGTGAGCCTGCCCAATAAGATGCCGGATCATTTCCGCTCCGGTGAGCGTGTAGGAGGCATGAGAGGAGAACGTCCCGCCCTGGAACATCACCCGCGGCCCGCCTCCCGGCCGCCGTTCACAGAGCTTCATGAAATCCCGGCGGCCGACGACCGCGGCGATCGTGTGTCCGCCGCCGATGATTTTGCCGAAGGCGGCCAGGTCGGGCTTGACCCCGTAGAGGCGCTGGGCTCCGCTCGGACAGAAACGGAAGCCGGAGACGATCTCATCGAAGATAAGGGCGATTCCGTAGCGTTCGGTCAATCGGCGCGCCTCTTCGAGGTAATCGCGTCGGGCGGGCAGAAAGCCGCCGACTCCCAGGACGGGCTCAAGAATGAAGCAGGCGATGCGCTTCCCGCGGCGCTTGAGCATGTCCTCGAGCGCCTGGATGTCGTTGAAGGGCACGATCCATGTCCGCCTGAGCAGATCTTGCGGCACGCCGGCCGATTCGACGGCCCCGAATCCGCGGCGGGCGTCGAACTTGATGCCCCGCAGAAGAAAAGGCGAGGCTCCGTGCCATCCCCCTCCGACCTTGAGGACTTCCTCGCGGCCCGTGCGGGCCATGGCCAACATGACGGTGTACATCGTGGCCAGGGAGCCGGATGTGGTGAAGCGGATTTTGAAGTCCTTGAAGCCGAGCTGCCCGAGGATGAGCTCGGCCAGCTCGATCTGGGACTCGGCTTCGAAGCCCGTGTGCAGGGCGCCCTCGTTCTGAGCCGCGCGGAGGGCGGAACGGACCACGGCCGGGTTGTGGCCCAGGATATTGGCGTAATGCCCCTGCCAGTAGTCGAGGTACCGATTCCCATCCGCGTCCCGGACTTGGGACCCGTCGGCGCCGACGATCTGGAGGGGGTAAGGGGCGAAGAGGCGCAGGGAATGACTCCCCCCCTTGACCATGACCTTTTCCGCCCGGCGGTGAACGGCCAGGCTTTTCCGGGTCTTTTGGCGATAGACGTTCTCCAGATATTCCCTCAGCCGTCTCTGGCCGCCGGTTGTCATACGCTTCACAGCCTCCGAAGAGTCCCCCACTTTAGCAATCGTCCGCCCCCTTGTCAAACCGCGGAGCGGGCCCCAGCCTTTTCGCAACGCGATCCCGGACACAAGCCGCGCCCGGCCGTCCGGAGAAAGGCATCCGTTCTTGTGAAGCGGCAGAATTTGGGGTAAAATTCCCAAGATTTTCCAAGAAGGAAAAAACGCCATGGATATCCTCAACGCCGAAGTCAGCGAGGCGACGAAAAAGAAATTCGACGCCGAGCTTTCGGGCAAAGTCACCCTGCTTCATTTCACCCAGGAGCCGAGACGCCTCGTCCTGCCCGACAGCCTCAAGGGTCAGGACTGCCTGTTCTGCCGTGAGACGAAAAAGCTTCTGGAGGAGGTCGCCGCTCTCTCGGACAAGATCGAGCTCCGCGTCATGGACTTCATAGCCGACAAGGAGCGGGCGGCCGACTACAACATCGACAAGATCCCGGCCCTGGCTGTTCTGAACGAGAAAGACCTCGGGATTCGGTTCTACGGCATTCCATCGGGCTACGAATATGCGAGCCTCGTGGAGTGCATTGTCGACGTTTCGAAGGGGACGTCATCCCTCTCGGACAAAACCAAAGAAACGCTGCGGATGATCGACCGAGACATCCATCTCCAGGTTTTCGTCACCCCCACCTGCCCCTACTGCTCGATCAGCGTCCGCCTGGCCCACCAGTTCGCCATGGAATCTCCCTTCATCAGGGCGGATATGGTCGAGGCCACCGAGTTTCCGCACCTGGCCAACCGCTTCAACGTCATGGGCGTGCCGCGGACGGTCATCAACGATGCGGCCTTCGTCGAAGGCGCGATGCCCGAGGACCGCTTCCTGAAAGAGATCATGAAAACCATCGCGCCGTCGGGAGATTGAAACCCCCGTGCCTTGATGCTTTTTAAAACAAAGAAAAAAAGGGTGTGCGTCATCGGCCTGGACGGCGTGCCGCACGGGCTGCTCGTCCGCCTGGCGGAGGACGGGGTCATGACCGCCGCGGCGGAGCTCATCCGCCACGGACATCTGGGCCGGATGAGGGCCAGCCTGCCCGAGATCTCGGCCGTGAGCTGGACGGATTTCATGACCGGCCTCGACGCGGGCGGCCACGGCATCTTCGGCTTCACCGATCTCAAACCCGGCGGTTACGATCTCCGTTTCCCCAATTTTCGCGACGTCAAGGCCGAGACGTTCTGGGACGCGCTCGGCCGGGCCGGAAAACGCTCGATCGTCGTCAACCAGCCCTCGACCTACCCCGCCCGCCCCATTCCCGGATCGCTCGTCTCCGGGTTCGTCGCCCTCGAACTGGCCCGGGCCGTCTCTCCTTCGTCCCACCTCGCGGCCCTGAATAAAATGGGATATCGAATCGACATCGACACGCTCCGAGCCAGGGACGATGCGGCGTTTTTCTGGTCCGATCTTGAAAAAACATTCGACGCCGGCTTGAAAGCCCTTGACTATTTCTGGAACCAGGACTGGGACTACTTTGAATTCGTCGTCACCGGCACGGACAGGCTCCACCACTTCCACTGGACGGCCCTCGAGGACTCAGGCCATCCATTTCACGGCCGGGCCATGGATTACTACCGGCGGGTGGACGCGCTCATCGGCGACGCGGCCGGCCGCCTTGACAGCCTGAGCGGCGGCCGAGGCGCTTTCTTCGTCCTCTCCGACCACGGTTTCACCGGCATCGACCAGGAGGTCTCTCTCAACGCCTGGCTCGAGCGGCGGGGTTTCCTCGAGTTCGCCCCGGAGGCCGAGAGGAATTTGACGGCCGTCGCATCCCGAAGCCGGGCGTTCGCCCTGGACCCGAACCGGATTTATCTCAACCGCCGGGGACGGTTTCCGGCGGGAAGCGTAGGAGAAGCGGACGTCGCCGGCCTCAAAGAGGAGCTCATCTCCTCCCTCTCGGAACTCGAGCACGGCGGCCGGAAGGTCGTTCGCAAGGTCTTCGACGCCGGGGAGATCTATCATGGACCCTACGCGAATTTGGGCCCGGATCTTGTCGTTTTGGCGGAGCCCGGTTTCGACCTGAAGGGTTCGACCAAGAAAAAAGAGGTTTTCGGCCGGACGCCGGGCCTGGAGGGCATGCACACCTGGGACGACGCCGTGTTCCTGGCCCCCGAGGAATGCGGCGAAGACCTGAAAATCTCAGACTTGGCAAAAATCATCTCTTCGAGTTATCATAAAGGGTGAACAAAAATCGGCTTCGGAGCGCGCTCGCCCTTGCCGGGTTTTTTCTCGTGGTTTCTGTGCCCGCCGGGGCTTATATCGGGCCGGGCGCCGGATTCGCTTTTCTGTCCTCTTTTCTCGTTTTTTTCCTGACGTTCTTGCTGGCGATATTCTCTTTTTTGTCCTGGCCGATCCGCGTGCTTTTCAGAGTTTTTAAGGGAGGAAATCCCTACAAGAAAAGCCGCATCGACAGGGCGGTCATCATCGGCCTGGACGGGCTCGAGCCGACGCTCGTCGAGCGCTACATGGAAGAAGGGATGCTGCCCAACTTCTCGGCCCTCAGGAAGGAAGGCGGCTACGCCCGGCTCCAAACGACGACGCCGGCCATCTCTCCCGTGGCCTGGTCGTCGTTCATGACGGGCTCCCACCCGGCCAAGCATAATATTTTCGACTTTCTCAGCCGCGATCCGAAGACCTATCTTCCCGACCTGTCCTCGGCCCGAATCGGACGGCCGCGTCGCTCTCTCTCCCTGGGCAAATACCGCATCCCTCTCTCCAAACCGGTCATTCAGGGATTGAGGAAGAGCGTTCCCTTCTGGAAACTCCTGGGCGACAAGGGCATCTTCAGCACGATCCTCCGCGTGCCCATCACCTTTCCCCCTGAGCCGTTCCGGGGCCATCTCCTGTCCGGGATGTGCGCCCCGGACCTGAAAGGCAGTCAGGGGACATTCTTTTTCTACACCTCGGATCCGGAAAAAATTCAAAAATGGGAGGGCGGAATCGCCATTCCCGTCGAGGTCAAGGACGGCGCCGTCGTCACCTTTCTTTCCGGCCCGGAAAACTCGCTGCTCAAGAAGCCCGAGGAAACCAAACTGCCGATGACCGTTCGACTGGCTTCCGACCGCGCCTCGGCCACGGTCGAGGTCGGGGGCCGGAAAATCCTCCTCCGCCCGGGAACGTTCTCGCCCTGGGTGCGCGTCACTTTCAAGCCGGGGCTGGGCATGAACATCCGGGCCGTCTGCAAGTTCCTTCTTTTGCGGACCGATCCTCACTTCGAGATGTACGTCACGCCGCTCAACATCGATCCGGAAAAGCCGGCCCTGCCCATTTCCCACCCCGCCATCTACTCCGTCTATCTTTCCAAGCTCCTGGGACCCTTCATCACCCTGGGCGAGGCCAACGACACTTGGGCGCTCAATGAGGGCGTGCTTGACGAGCAAGCCTTTCTCGATCTGACCTACGCCAACCACGCCGAATGGGAAGCCATGCTGGCCAACGCCATGAAAAAAACGAAGCGGGGGCTGGTCGTTTGCGTCTTCGAAACGACCGACAGCATCCTCCACATGTTCCTCCGCTATCTGGAAAAGGATCACCCTTCGCGGCTCATCGCGCCGACGAAGATGAGCGAGGATGTCCTCAAAGATCTTTTCAAGAGAATGGACGACATGATCGGCCGCCTCCGGGCTTCGATCGGCCCCCGAAGCCTGTTCCTGATCATGTCCGACCACGGCTTCAAATCCTTCCGCCGCGGGGTCAACCTCAATACCTGGCTGCATCAAAACGGCTATCTCGTTCTCCAAGACGGGAAGTCCTCTTCCGGAGAATGGTTCCGCGACGTGGATTGGACCCGGACCAAGGCCTACGCCCTCGGTCTGGGCGGGCTGTATATCAATCAACAAGGACGGGAGAGCCGGGGGACGGTTGAGCCGGGAGAGGAGACCCGGCGCCTGAAGCACGAGCTCAGCCGCCGGCTGACAGGCTTGCGGGACGAGGAGAAGAACGAGACAGCCGTCACCCGGATATACGACCGGGACGAGCTGCCGGCCGGACCTTACAAAGAGAATTGTCCGGACCTCATCATCGGCTACAACATCGGCTACCGGGTCTCCTGGGATTCGGTCACCGGCAAGGTCGGCGATCCGGTTTTCGAGGACAACGTCAAAGCCTGGAGCGGAGACCATTGCATCGACCCGGTTCACGTGCCCGGCGTTCTCTTCAGCAACCGGCCGCTCAATACCCGGACGCCGGCCATCATCGACATCGCCCCCTCCGTCCTCGATCTTTTCGGACTGCCCATACCCGACCACATGGACGGCCGGCCGCTCCTCGCCGCCGCCGGGGAAAAACCGTCCTCGGAACCGGGAAGCTCTCCTTTCCAAAAAACAAGGAAAAAGAAGAAAAAAAATGAAAAGACGAGAATTCATTAAAGCCGGAGCCGCAGGCGCCGCCTGGCTGGGAATGGGAACGGCGTCCGGCCTGATTCACAAGGTCACCGGCCGCCGGGAGACGGCCCGCAAAGTCATCATTCTCGGCTGCGACGGACTCGACCATCACCTTGTCCAAAACTGGATGAAAGACGGCCACCTGCCCGCTCTCCGCAAGCTTGTCGGCCGCGGAAGCTTTCGTCCCCTCGGCACGAGCATCCCTCCCCAGAGCCCCGTGGCCTGGTCGAATTTCATCACCGGCTGCGATCCGGGCGGCCACGGCATCTACGACTTCATTCACCGCGACCCGAAGAACTATTTCCCCATTTTCAGCGCCGCATTGACCGAGGACGCCAAGCGGACTCTGCGCCTCGGGAATGTCGTCCTGCCGCTCTCCGGCGGACGGGTCGTCAATCTCCGCCGCGGCCGGGCCTTCTGGCAGATCTTGGAGGATCACGACATCCCGGCCACGATCTTCAAGATGCCGTCCAACTATCCGCCCGTCGCTTCGCGCCAGCGGACGCTCTCCGGCATGGGGACACCGGACATTCTCGGAAGCTACGGAATCTGCAACTACTACACCACCCGCGTCCTGGACATCAACGAGGACATCGGCGGCGCCCGCGTCCATGAGGTCTATGTCATCGGCAATCGGGTCGACGCCCGCATACCCGGGCCGGTGAATTCTTTCAAAGCCGACCGCCCTGAGACCGGAGTCGATTTCCATGTCTGGATCGATCCCGTTCATCCCGTGGCCAAGATCCGCCTCCAGGGACGGGAATTCATCCTGAAAGAAAAAGAATGGAGCGGTTGGCAGCGGATCCACTTCAGCCTCTTCCCCACCCAGAGCGTGAGCGGCATCTGCCTGTTTTACCTCAAGGAAGTCCGCCCCGAGTTCAAGCTCTACGTTTCTCCGGTCAATATCGACCCGGCGTCGCCCAGCCTGCCGATCAGCACGCCGGAGAGCTACGCCCGAGAGCTCGAGCAGCGCTTCGGGCCCTTTTTCACCAAGGGGCTTCCGGCCGACACCTCGGCCCTGGACAACGACCTCCTCGACGAAGAGGAATTCCTGGCCATGGACGACCTCATTCTCGAGGAAAGCCGCGACATGCTCGACTACGAACTCGACCGCTTCGACTCCGGCCTGCTGTTCTACTATCTCTCCAGCACGGACCAGCGGCAGCACATGTTCTACCGGATGCTCAACCCCTCCAGCCCGATTTACGACCCGGCTCTGATGGCCCGGTGCGGGAATGTCGTCCGCGACATCTATATCCAAGCCGACCGCATCCTTGACAGCGTCCTCAGCCGCGCCGACAAGGACACGGTCGTCATCGTCATGTCCGACCACGGCTTCAATCCTTTTGACCGGGAATTCAATCTCAACACCTGGCTCAAGGAAAACGGATATCACCGCCTGGCCAAGGAATGGCGCGGCGGCGAGGAGCCGTTCTTCGAGAACACGGACTGGTCAAGGACGCAGGCCTACAGCCTGGGCATGAACGGCCTGTATCTCAACCTCAAGGGCCGCGAGGCCGAGGGCATCGTGTCTCCCGGGGCCGAGGCGGAAAACCTCCTCCGCGAAATCGCCGCCAAGCTCGAGAAGGTCACGGATCCCAAGACCGGCCAGCGAGCCATCCTGCGGGCCTTCCTGGCCAAGGAGGTCTATCAGGACACCTACCGGTCGGAAGCGCCGGACGTGATTCTCGGTTTCAACAGAGGGTACCGCATTTCCTGGGGGTCGCCCATGGGCCGCATGAGCCGCGAAGTCTTCGCCGACAACAAGGAAAAATGGAGCGGCGACCACATGGGCGCGCCGGAAGTCCTGCCGGGCATCATGGCCGTCAACCTTCCCGTGCGGTCCGCATATCCCGCCCTCTACGACCTGACTCCTTCGATCCTGAGCCTGTACGGCATCGAACGCCCTCCGGACATGAGAGGCCGGTCCGTCTTTTGACCCCAAAGGAGAATCGCATGGCAACCTCTAAGATCAAACTCGACAAGGAGCTGTACGAAAAAATCAAAAAGTACGCCGCCCTGGCGGGATACGCCTCGGCCGAAGAGTTCATCACCCACTGTTTGGAGAAAGAACTCTCCAAAATCGAGGACTCGGATTCCGAGGAAGAGGTCAAGAAAAAGCTCAAAGGATTGGGCTACATCTCTTAGCCGAGCCGGCGGTCGACGGAAGGGAGCGGAGGAAGCATGGGAGCCGTCAACAGCGCTCTGGTCAAGATTTTCAATATCCTCTTCCTCCCTTTCGCCCGCCTCAATCCCTGGTGGGGGATGATCTTTGTCTCCCTCCTCACCGGGCTTTTCATGCTCTCAATCTTCAAGCGTTTTTCGAACCAGCGGGCCATTCGCCGCACCAAGGACCGTATCAAGGCTCACCTCCTCGAGTTCCGTCTCTATAAAGACAGCCCCTCCGCCACGGGCCGGGCGTTCGGCCTCGTCCTTCTCCAAAACCTCCGCTACTTGAGCCTGACGCTCAAACCTCTCGTGGTCATGATCATTCCTCTGGTGTTGATTCTGGCCCAGCTCAATGTCCGCTTCGGATACCGTCCGCTTCCGACAGGCGAGACCGCAATCCTCAAAGTCAAAACCAAGCCCGGCGTGGAACTTCTCGCCGCCGAGATTTCGATCGGCTCCCCGGAGGGATTCCTCGTCGAAACCCCTCCGCTCCGCATCGAAGAAGAGCATGAGATTGACTGGCGGATCCGCGCGGCCTCGCCGGGACGGCACGACGTCACCATCCGTATGGGCGACGCGACCATAAGCAAAAGCCTCGATGTCGGAACGTCCTCTCTCAACACCCTTTCCCCCCGGAGGCCGGGAGGAGGATTTTTCGATGTCCTCCTCAACCCGGCCGAAAAACCCCTTCCCCGCCGCTCTCGGGCGGCGGGCGTGGAGGTCGTCTATCCCGTTTCCCGGCTTTCGCTCTTCGGCCTGCCCATCCATTGGCTTCTGGCCTTCTTCGTCCTGTCCCTGGCTTTCGGCCTGGGTCTCAAGGGACTGTTCAAGGTCGAAATCTGATTCACCTCCCCGACTTCTGACGTTCCGTTCTTTGTGGTATATTTGAGACACAGAGGCTGAGAAGCCTCCTCCGACGCTTCGAGGGTCACATGAAAATCGATGTTTTCAAGATGGAGCGGATGCAGTCGACTTGGGAGAACGTCGTCGATTACAACCTTTCCGAGAGCGGCGTCCATCCCCTGAGCCTCCGGGACCTCGTTTCGGGCGATGAGCTCGAAGAGATTCTGCGCCTCGAGCTGGGCTACACCCAGACGAACGGAACCCCGCCTCTGCGCCGAAACATCGCCCGACTCTACCCCGGCGCGGACACGGAAAACGTCCTGGTCACGGCCGGCTCTTCGGAGGCCAATTTCCTCCTCATGTGGCGGTCGCTCGATGCCGGCGATGAGGTCCTCTTCGAGCTGCCCAACTACATGCAGATGTGGGGGCTGCAGAGGGCGTTCCGGGCCAAGCCCAAATATTTCTGGCTTCGGGAGGAAAACGGTTGGGCTCTCGACGGGGACGAGCTCAAAAAGCTCGTCACCCGCAAAACCCGGATGATCGTCCTGACCAATCCCAACAATCCCACGGGAGCGATTCTCACTCCGGCCGAGATGGACGCCGTGGTCGACATCGCCGACAGGAGCGGCGCCTGGATCGTATCGGACGAGGTCTACCAGGGCGCCGAGCGCGACGGCCGGACGACGCCATCTTTCTGGGACCGCTACGACAAAACTGTCGTGGTCAACGGCCTGTCCAAAGCCTACGGCCTGCCCGGCCTTCGGATCGGCTGGATGGTCGGACCGCGCGATTTCATCCGGGACACCTGGCCCTATCACGACTACACGACTATTTCTCCAAGCGCCCTGAGCGACAAGCTGGCCGAGACCGTCCTTCGTCCCGAAAAGCGCGAGACCATCCTGGGCCGGACACGCTCGATCCTGCAGCGCAATTTTCCGGTGCTCGAATCCTGGCTCGCCGGCCACGGGGCTCTCTTCCGCGTCGTCCCTCCCCGGGCCGGAGCTATCGCCTTCGTTCGTTACGGCCTGAAGATGAATTCCACGGCCCTGGTCGACAAACTCATCCGGGACCAGGGCGTGCTCCTCGTCCCCGGAGATCATTTCGAGATGGACGGCCACCTTCGCTTTGGATTCGGCTCCGAGGAGAGCGTCCTCCGCTACGCCCTGGCCCGCGTGGACAAGGTCCTGTCCGAAGTCTCCTGAGATGAACGTCCGGATTTTGACCGAGTCCCAGATCCGGGGGCTTCTGGACATCGGCGAGACGATCGCCGCGGTCGAAAAAAGCCTGGCCGATTTCTCGTCGGGCAAAGTCATCCAGCCGGCGGTGGTCAATCTCGACCTCCCGCTCTTCCAGGGAGAGGTCCACGTCAAATCGGCCTACGTCCAAGGGGAGGAATTCTATGTCATCAAGGTCGCCTCGGGCTTCTACGCCAATCCCTCCCGCGGCTTGCCCGCGGGAAACGGCTTGATGCTGGTCTTCGAGGCCGAAACGGGCCGCCCCCTGGCCCTCCTGTTCGACAACGGCCTCATCACCGAAATGCGGACCGGCGCGGCGGGCGCCGTGGCCGCCCGACACCTGGCGAGGAAAGCCGTGCCCATTGTCGGCCTGGTCGGCGCCGGAACCCAGGCCCGATTCCAGCTCGAGGCGTTGATGGCCGTCCGCTCTCCCCGCGAAGTCCGCGTCTGGAGCCGCAGCCCCTCCCGGGCCCGGGACTTTATCGAGGACATGAAGCCCCGATTCGCCCTCGACTTCCGCGCCGTGAGCAGCCCGGCCGAGGCCGCGGGAGGCGCGGACCTCATCGTCACCGCCACGCCCAGCCGGATCCCTCTGCTCAAAAGATCCTGGCTCAGCCCCGGAGTCCACATCACCGCCGTGGGCAGCGACGGACCCGAAAAATGCGAGCTCGACCCGGAAATTCTTTCCGGGGCGGATCTCCTGTATTGCGATTCGATCGGCCAATGCTCCCTCCTCGGCGAGACACACCACGCCCTGGAGAAGAAGGCGATCCGTTCCGAAAAAATCAGCGGCGAGCTGGGCGAGATCATCCTCGGCGCGAAGCCCGGCCGTTTCCACGACGGACAGATCACCGTCGCCGACCTCACCGGCCTGGGCGCCGAGGACGCCGCCGCGGCGGCGGTCGTCTACCGAAAAGCCCTGAGCTCGGATCTGGGAGTCTTCATCGAGATTTGACCCCCGCGCCGCGGGCCGGGCGGCTTCTTGAAGACAAACCGTCTCCGGAGAGCTTTCCCCTCGAACGCCCGGCGGCCCGGCGAAGCCTTCCCCCGCCGGACCTCACCGAAGGTGAAGAACAATCGTCCGGGGCAGAAAACGGTCCCGGGGGCCGGGAGGAAATTCGATCTTCAGCCCGGCCTCATCCCTCTCGGCGCCGTCGACGGACCGAACGAGCCCGCCGTTTTTCAGCGGCAGCGCATAGGATGCGCCAGCGGCTCCCCAGATCCTGATCTCCAGACGGTTTTCGTCCCCGGTCAGGCTTTCGATGCGCAACCCGCGGCTCGGGGCTCCGATCTCGGAACGGAGAGGGGGAAGAACGATTTCCAGGCCGGGCGTGGCGTCGAATTCCAGGACATCCGAGCCGGACGACGAAAACCTCGCTTCGGCCCTCACGGACCGTTCCGAGCGATCCTCGACAAAAGGACAAGCGGCGCCGTTGAGCCGGACGGCGCTGAAGCGCGCGCCGGGTCCGAGAGCCGGGGCCGCAGCCACGGTCCATCCCTCTGCGTCACGGCTCGCGACGCGGACGGTGATTCCCTTGTCGCCCCTCCGGTACTCGATATCGAAACGGGCCGCCGCGGCCCGGATCCCCTCGAGCGAGACGCTCTCCCAGTCCGCGGGAAAGGAAGGCCGGAAGACGAGTGTTTTTGATCGGGCGTCGACATCCAGACCCAGCATCCCTTTGACGACGGGCAGAACGACTCCGCCCGTGGAGAATCCCTGGTGGGCGACCGCCTCCGCCGGCCAGATGTTCCGGTCGCCCGCATACAGCTCGGCGACGGCTCCGAGGCCGTTGTCGAATGTGTGGCCGACGTTGGCCCGCAGGGCGGCGTATCCCTGGAGGGGAAAACCGTTGACATAGAGCGCCGTCGCCAGCCATCCGGTGAGAAAGGGCCAGACGGCGCCGTAGTTGTAGCTCAGGGGATCGTAGTGCCGGCTCTCCGAGGAGAGCATCCGCGCGCCCCAATCGGCCATGAGATCAGGACGGCACAGCCGTTCCAAGGTCCGCGCCGTCTCCTCGCCGCCGCCCAGGCCCCAGGCGAGGCCGAAAGACGGCCAGGGCGTGACTTCGCCGATCCGGCGCCCATCGGCGTGAAAAGCGTAAACATAGTGCCCGCCGTCCGGGTCCCAAAAGCGCGACCGGAAGGCGGAGACCGCTTTGTCCGCCGCGGCGCGCGCCCGCGCGGCCCGCGCCCTCTCGCCCAGGTCGTCGGCCAGCCTCGCCATGGCCTCCGCAGCGCGGCACCAGGCCGCGGCCAGGAAGATGTCGGTCTGGATTCCGGTCAGGGAGCCGAACTCGAGCGCGCCCAGCCCGGCCTTTCGGTTGTCCATGAGACCGTCCCCGTCGGCGTCCGTGCTCAGGCACCAGTCGAAGGCTTTTTGGAGCGACGTCCAGCTTTGGCGGACAAAGGATCTGTCGCCCGAAGAACGGACGTATTCCTCAGCGGCGACGATGTAAAGAGGCGTGGTGTCGGCGTGAATGTAGGCGTAGGGATAATCCTCGAACCAGCGAATGAAGGCCGCCGACTGGGAGACCTCATGGGCCATCTTTCCGTCGGCGCGCTGCCAGCGCCGGGTGAAGGACAGGATGTCGCGCACGCGATCGAAGACGCCCAGGCCCAGCAGGCTGAAGCAGTTCATAGAGGCGTCCCCGCCGAAAAACCAGCCGAAACCGGGCCTCCCCGAGGTTCCCGACAATCCCAGACCGGCCACCATTCCCCGGCCGAGTTCGGGGTTGTCGACGATGAGGTTGTCATAGGCCGCCTTGGCCCATTCCCAGGCGAGGTTGATCTGAGGATCGGGAGTGCGGATCCGGAGCGTCGAAGCCCTGAGGGCGCGATAGTGAGACTCCGCCTCGCGGACGCACTTCTCCGGATCGGCGGCCAGACTCGCGTAAACCGATTTCACCGCCTCCCGGTCTCCCCTCCCCCCGGCCAGGACGATGGGGATGAACTTGTCCCTGACCTCGCCGGGGTTGGAGACGGCGATCTGGAACTCGTGGGGCGCGTCGGACAGCATGTGGGCCGGCGTCAAGGAGACTCTTCGGGACGACGGAGAGCCGATGAAGGCGTGGTTGCTGCGCGTCGGCTCGGAGAGGAGGTAAGCGTTGAGCTCCTCGTTCCAGGAGGCGTGCTGCCCTCCCAGTCCCGCCGGCCACATGGGCTCCAGCACGGGCAGGAATCCGCAGACGACGGTCAGGGGTTCGAGCGAGTCCACGGCCAAAAGGATGACCGCCCCGGGCTCGTCGATCGCGGCCGCGAACACGGCCTGCGCGGTGAACGATTGATGAACGTAGGTCAAAGTCGTGGCCGCGGGCGTCGCGACGATCGAGCGCACGATGTCGCGGCCCCGGAGCGGCGTCGTGCTCGTCCGGAGCAGGAAGGACAGCTCAAAATTCCTCACCAGCTTCAGCGGATAGGCCCATGCTTCGAACGTCCCGCTCTCCGTCCCCAGGACGGCGAATCTGCGGCCGGCCTTGTCGAAATACGTGTCCGGGCGGGCGGCGCGGCGGAGCGCGATGTCGCACGGCTCAAGGTCGAAGCGCGGCACGAGCCCGTCCAGGGCCGCAAGGCGTGTCGCGGACAGGAGGAGGATGAGGGACAGGACGCAGAGAAGCCCGCGCTTCATTTCTCCTGCTCCCCGAGAAGCGAGGCCTTCCATCGCGCTTCGAGCTCCGCGACGGAATAGCCGAACGTTTTCTCGAAAGACCTGACGACGTCCTTGTCCGATGACAAGAGCCAGGCTTTCAGCTTCGCCGGCCCGTGGCAACGGAGCAGACAATCCACCACCGTGGCGGCCTGGAGCGAATAAGCCTTGCGCCGTTGCGACCGGAATGCCGCCCCTTCCCTGATGAGCTTGCCCAAAGGAATGGATTCTTTCTGGCCGAGCAGGGCCGCCATCAACTCGCCGGGGGGAGGGAGCAGAAGCCAGCGGGGCATGAGGACCCGATGGTAGAAAATGTAATCCCCGATTCCCTCATGAAGAAACGGCGGGATGGGCTTGTAGCCCGCAAAAAAAGCCTTTCTCAGGTCCGCCTCGCCCCGGAGAGGCTTGGCCGCCAGCGGAGCCGAATCAAAGCTGCCCAAGAACAGTGCGGCGTGGGCGATCTCATGATGGACGACGGCCAGGGAGAGGGCGTTGAGGTAGAGGACGTCGATGCGGGCCGTCAGGCGACCCGGGCCTTCCGTTCCGTCTTCGGACAAGATCGTCGCCCCGAAACTCATTCCGCCCATGGATCTTTTCAGCTTGTCCCCGGCCGATGACCGGATGGGGTGGAGATAGACGCTGATCCGCCCTCCCGGAGGAATGTCATCCGCCGCGGACCCTTCAGTCGGAGGAGGGACATGGATCATTTCGAGATTCCGCCCGGCCTCGGCCTCGATGTCCAGACTGGAGAGGATGGCCGACAGGGCTTCCTCGCAGGAGGCCGAAACGAAGTCCGCATCTTCCTCCGCCCGGCTGCCGGGACGGACGAAAAACACAAAACGGTCTGACGCGGCGGTCCTCCAGTAATTCAGGGCCCCGGCTGTTTTTTGATCAATCCGCGCCTCGAAAAATTCAAACATCCCGGCCCCGAAATCGAGGACATCGAGCCCAACCTTCCTGACGAGAAGGGATCTCAATTCGTCCGTCGAACGGGCCTGATAGAGCGGCGCCAAATCCGCATGGGAGTATCGGGAGCGGAGATAATCGAAAAGAGGCGGTGTGAGCTTGCGGAGATAGGCGGCTCCGATCGCGTTCCTGTCGTCGCTCTCAACAAGCCTTTCGACGAGATCGGCCACGGCATCCCGGCCCGCGTTTGCCGGCCAAGGGAGGATGAGTCCGAGGCTCAAGGTGCCTAGCAACGCGAGAACACCGACAGGTCGATGGTTCATTCAACGCTCCTTTCCGAGGCCTCGATATTATCCCGCCCCACCGTCGGAATCAAGAGCCGCCCGCGCCGCCGCGGACTGCGGGACGTGATGGAAATAGACGTGGCCGGAAGGGTCATCCTGCTCTATACTAAGGAGAGTTCCGCGCGGGGCAACGACCTTCCGCCGACCGGTGTTGAACAAGAAACAGGGTCAAGAGGCGAAATGAGAAAGGGCAACGGTCTCGAACGCCGGCTGGGGCTTTTTCCCGTAACCAACATCGTCATCGCCAACATGATCGGGGCGGGGATATTCACGACCTCCGGCCTGCTCATGGAACAGCTCCGCCATCCCCTGCTGCTTCTGGGGCTGTGGGCCTTGGGCGGTCTCATCGCCCTGGCCGGCGCCTTCGCCTACAGCGAGCTCGGAGCGGCCTATCCTCATGCCGGGGGAGAATATCTCTTCCTCTCGCGTTTGTATCACCCGCTGCTGGGATTCCTCAGCGGCTGGGTGTCCTTCTTCGTGGGATTCTCGGCTCCGATCGCCGCCTCATCGATCGGTCTGACGGAATACTTGGCCCGGGCTTTTCCCGAGATCCTTCGCCTCCCGGGAATTTCCGCCTCCCTGATGTTGAAAATTTACGCCCTGTTGGCCATTCTCCTTTTCACCCTCCTTCACCTTCAGGGCCTCCGCTGGGGGACCAGGATCCAGAACGTCCTCACCGCCCTTAAAGTCGGCCTGATCGCGGCGCTCATCGTCGCCGGCCTGACGCGAAGCGGCGGCGACTGGTCGCACTTCGCCGCCGCCGAACCGTTCCGCTTCGACCTCGGCGGATGGAAGGTCATCGGGCTGTCACTGATGTGGATTCTGTTTTCCTACAGCGGCTGGAACGCCGCGGCCTACATCGGCTCCGAAGTCCGCGACCCGGCCCGGAACATACCCCGCTCCCTGTTGTTGGGGACGGGAGCGGTCATCCTTCTCTACGCCGGGCTGAACGTCTTCTACATCTACGCCCTGCCGCCTCCGGACATGAGCGGCGTCATCCCCGTAGGCAGCCTGGCCGCCGGCCGCCTGTTCGGCGCCTCCTCGACGAAGCTCATCACCCTGCTCATCGCCTTCGCCCAGTTCTCATCCCTGAGCGCCTTCATCATCCTCGGCCCGCGGGTTTATTATTCCATGGCCCGCGACGGGCTGTTTTTTAAGAAAGTGGCCGAAGTTCATTCCCGGCGGCACGTGCCATCGACGTCCATTCTCCTCCAGGCGGCCATCGCCGGAATCATCGTTCTCTCGGGTTCCTTCGACCAGATTTTGACGTACATGGGCTTTTCGCTCGGGATCTTTCCCCTCCTGGCCGTATTCGGCGTCTTCATCATGAGGCGCCGGGATAAGCCGCCTTACCGCATGCCGGGATTTCCCGTCTTCCCCCTGATATACCTCCTGGCCGGAGTTTCGATCCTCGTCCTGGGATTCATGGAACGGCCGGTTCCCTCCTCGATCGCCCTGCTGACCGTCGCCCTGGGAATTCCGGCTTATTTCGTCTTTCGGCGGACGGCGGCCTCACCAAACCGCTGAACGGGCCGGACCCGCAACGCCTTGTCCCGCCGACCTCGGGACCTCAATCCGAAAAGCGGTTGAAAAAGGCGATCTCTTCCAAGGCCTTCTTTTTCCGCTCTTTCCGTTCTCGTGGTTCGGCGTAGCCCAGGGCGATCAGACCGGCGATTTTATACTTTCGGGGAATGCGGAAAAACCGGCGGACACGGCGGGTGTGGAACCAGCCGATCCAACAGGTGCCGAGGCCGAGCTCCGTTGCCCGGAGGACCAGGTGCTCTCCGGCGATGCCGATATCGATCAGCTGGAACGGGATGCCCTGAAGCCGCTGTCCCAGGCCGTGAGTCATGAATGCCGTCTTGGAAAGGAGAAGAATGAGCGCCGGGGCGCGCTCGGCGAATCGGGTGCGGCCGTAGATGCCGCTGAACGCCTCGCGGCAAAACGGTCCCTTGACCTGCGGGTCGTCCAGGACGACGAATCGCCAGGGCTGAGCGTTCTCCGCGGAGGGAGCCAGCCGGGCGGCCTCAAGGCAGGCGAGGATTTTCTCCCTCTCCACGGGCGTATCGAGAAAGCGGCGGACGCTCCTGCGGCGTCCGAGGATTCTCTGGAGGGGCGAAGGCTCGCTGTTCATTGTTTTCATGTCCCATTCTCCCGGCTGCCATTTTATTTGCCCGGGCCCTTCTGTTCAATCCCGCCCTCTCCGGACGGCCGGGGCCTCGTCCGGCTCGGCTTGAATTGCGGCCGCACGCTTTTTTTGTTATAGTGAAGCTGCGTCAGCCTGGCGGCGCACAATCCGCTTCTTGAGGAGGGATCGATAATGAAAAGAATTGCGGTTTTCGGGCTTTCCTTTCTGCTCGTTCTGGCGGCCTTCTGGGCTTGCAAGCCGAAAGTGGGAGGCGTGGTCGACAAATCCCAGGACCTCTTGGCTCTGCTTCCCCAGGATGTCCAGGGCGTTCTCGTCATCGACGTTCAAAGGGGAATGAAAATCGAACCCGTCGCCGATTTCATGGTCAAGGCCCAGGAAGAGGAAGACTTCAAGACGTTCATCGAAAAAACGGGCATCGACCCTCGGACGGACATCCGCTTCCTGGCCGTCGGGATGAAGCTGGGAGGCGAGAAACAGTCAGGCGTGGGCGTCGTCAACTTGGACTACGATCGGGAGGCGCTCCTGGCGGCCATGAGCAAGGAGGGAGATGTCACGAAATCCGATTACAAGGGCGTGACGATCTACACCCCCCCGAGCGAGGACAAAGGTGAGGACGAAGCCCCGGCGGAAGAGATGCGGATCGCTTTTCTGGATGAGGCCAACATCCTCGCCGGCTCGCCCGGCCTCATCGAGGCGGCCATCGATGTGTTCCAGGGGACAAAGGCCGGGGTGAACAAAAACGCTGAGCTCATGCCCTTGATCAGGGAAGTCAACAAAAAAACGGTCATGTGGGGCGTTTTTCTTATCCCGCCCGAAGCGCTGAAAGAAACCGCGGGACAGGTCCCGATGCTGGGCAATATGGAAGCCATTCAATCCGTCCTGATGTCCCTTGACTACCAGGACCAGAACGTCCTCATGGAGTTCAAGGCCAAGGGGACGGATGAGGCCAAGCTCAAACAGATCGCCGACGCGCTCAACGGCATAAAGGGGCTGGGAGGCATGATCGCCGGCGAGAGGCCGGAGATCGGCGAGCTTCTAACCAAGATCGAGATTTCCTCGGGCAAGGACCACGTCGCCATCTCCGCCGTTTTGCCTGAAGAGCTGATCAAGAAGCTGGTGGCCATGGCCGAACAGGCCGCACCCAAGCCGGAGCCCGAGCTTGAGGAAGAGCCGGTCGAGGAGTCACTCCCCGACCTGCAATAACGGCTCAGTCCGGGGAAAGATATTCCTTCGCCGAGAAGACCAGTCCGGCCGCGGCCAAAAAGACCGCGGTCAAGCCCAGAAGGATGAGGACCGCGACAAGAGGCGGGCTGGGCTCAAGCATCAGCCGAAGGAAAGAAAAGGCCTGACCCGGCGGCTGGGGAATGAGCGATTTGACGTAATGGGCGATGGCCAGCTTCTGGGTCAATCCCGGAAAATAGGCGATCACGTTTTCCCAGCCGAAACAAAACAGAAGCCCGAAGAAAACCGCTCTCTTTACCAATGTCCCCAGAAAAGTGAAGAGGGACAGGTAGCACAGCAGGCTGAGGTCCAGGACCGCCGCGTCTCTGGCCAAAGTCACCCAGACCTCCGGATCGGCCGCCCCCTCGATTTTCAGTATCAGAAATGAGGCGAGAAGGCCGATGTTCATCACCATCAGGCCCAGACCGGCATAGGCCGCGAACTTCCCCAAGACGACGGCCGCCCGCGACAGGGGACGGGTGAGAAGGTAGGCCAATGTCCGGCCTTCGACCTCTTCGAGAATGACGGACGTCCCGAAAAAAAGGGCCAGCATCAGCAGCAGGAATTGGACGTAAAAAGGAAGAATGACATTGGAGTAGAAAAAATCGCCCGAAAAACCGCGCGGAGAGACCGAGAGAACATGACGCAGCCTGAGGAGCAGGGAGAGCAGCACGGGGACAAGGCCGAGAGCGAAGAAGAATTTCGTCCTCTTGGCTCTTCGCCCCAAGTCGAAAAAAAAGACCGCGGCCCTGCTCGCTGCTCTCATGTCATTTCCCCACCAGGTAATCGAACACGGCCTGGAGATTGTCGTCGGGAGATGTGATCTCCTCGATATCCAGGTCGAGCTCCAGAACCAGGGCCGGCAGCCGGCCGAAAAGAAGGTCCCGGTTGTCGGTCTCGAGGGTCAGGAGGCCGTCGGGGCCGAGATGAACCTTGAGGACGTGCGGCTCTTCTATCAGCCGGGCGGCGAGCTTCCGCGGTCGGCTGCAACGCAGGGCGACGACGTGGGGATGGGTGTCGATCAGGTCCCGGATGTCGTGGATGTCGCCCGCGGCCAGGATTTTTCCCTGATGCATGAGAATGATGTCCCGCGTCAGGGCCTCGACCTCGGGCAGGACATGGCTGGAAACGAGAACGGTCTTGTTTTCGGCCTTGAACTCCTTGACCAGCCTGATGATCTTACGCTTGCCCAGCGGATCCAAGCCGTTGAGCGGCTCGTCCAAGATCAGGATCTCCGGATCGTGGGCCAGCGCCTGGGCGATCTTCAGCCTCTGGCGCATGCCCCGGCTGTAGCCTCGGATGAGGCGGTTCTTGTCGCCCCAGAGTTCCACAAGTTTCAGGGCCGACTCCGTCAAGCGCGCCGCTTCCGCGGCGCAGCAGCCGTGGAGGCGCAGAAGGCCGGCCAGGAATTGCCGGCCCGTCGTATCCTCGTAGAAGCTGTCGTGCTCGGGACAGTAGCCGATTCTCCGGAACAGGGCGGGGTTGTTCCAGATCCGTTCCCCGGCGACGAGGACGCGGCCCAGGCTGGGCTTGAGCTGCCCGGTGAGAAGCTTCATCAGCGTCGACTTTCCCGCTCCGTTGGGGCCGAGGAGACCCGTGATGCCCGGATGGACGTCAAGGCTGACCTCGCTCAAGCCGAGGATGTTGCCGTACCATTTGGACAGTTTGAAGGTCTGGACGACGGGACTCATTTGATGACCGTGACTCCGCGGATTTTGCGGTTCATCACCCAGACAGCCGCGGCGACGACCGCGGACAGAATGAGGCAGGAACAGGCCCACGGGACCTCGAGCGGCGGTTTCACCCCGAAGAGCGGCGAGGCCGCGATTTTGAGGTTGCTCTTCACGGACACGAGCCCGGCATACGGGCTCCGGAAGATTCCCTGCAGGATTCCGGCCAGCATATCCGAGAATACATATACGCCGAAGATGAGAAATGACGCCGTCCGCCTGTTCCGGCAGAGAGAAGAAAGAAGCAGGCTGTAAGAGGCGAAAAACACCGCGGCCATGGCGGAATAAACGGCGATCGCCAGAGGAAGTCCGGGGTGATCGACGACGAACGCGAAGCTGCCGCTGAAAATGAGCTTAAAGACGAGGAGCAACAGACCGGGGACGAACGTCAGGAGCAGGACGAAGAAAATGACCACGGCCGCCTTGCCCAGAAGATAATCCCACTTGGTCAACGGACGGGAGAAATAGAGCTGCAGAGCGTTGTGCTTCAGATCGTCGGCCACCAGCCCGGCGGCGCAGAAAATGAGAAGGATAACGGTCATGAACAGCAGGAAATCGGCCGTCAGGTAGGAGAGAAAGTACTTGGGCAGAACCTGGATGGGCACGGCGTCCTTCTGGATGAAGCCTCGGAAATCCTGGAGCCGCTCGGAAAGATAGATGCCCGCCAGGAAGACGAAAGCGGGGAGAAACGACAGGCTGAAAGCGAACTTGAAAAACTTCCTCTTGAAGGCCAGGCGGATGCCCAGGCGGGTGATGGGTCGCCATGCCCGGCGCCGCTCCTGGAGGCGGCCGTCCCAGCGGTGATAGCCCTTCTCCCTGATGCTCATCCCTCGATCCTCACGCTTTGAGCGAACAAATCCTCCAGGGACGTTCGGCTCTGGAGGAAATGCCGGATCTGGATGCCGTTCTCGGCCGCGAGACGGAAAACCTCTCTCCTGTCCAGTCCGACCGGCATGAAGACGCGCAGGAGCTTGTCCTCGGTTTCCTCAACGCGGCAGCCCAGATCGGCCAGCTTTTTCAGAAATATTCCGCTCTCGCCCTTGACCCGCATCTCGAAAAGATTGAAATGCGACTGTCTCAAGTCGGCCAGACGGCCCTGGGCCGCCACCTTTCCCTTGTTCAGGATGACCACCTGGGAGCAGACGGATTCGATGTCCGACAGGATGTGGGAAGAAATGACGACCCGGATTTCCTTCTTGGAGGCGATGTCGGCGATGAGCTCCAAAATGTCCCGTCGCCCCTGCGGGTCGAGGTTCGCGGTCGGCTCGTCAAGAAAAAGAAGGGGCGGGTCGTGAACCAGGGCCTGGGCGAGCTTGAGTCTTTGCTTCATTCCCCCGGAATAGGTGTCCAACAACCGATAGCGGGACTCGCCCAGCCCGGCGTAGAACAGAACGTCGTGCGCCCGCTTCATGGCTTCCTGGCGCGGCATGCCCGCCAGCTCCCCGAGGTAGGAGGTGAACGTTACGGCGTCCATGCCGGGCAGGAGGCAGTCGTCCTCGGGCATGTATCCCACCCTGCGCCGGATGTCGTCCCGCTCAAGCCGGATGTCATATCCCAGGACCCGCCCCTGTCCGGAATCAGGCTCCAGAAAACCGAGCATAACGCGCAACAGTGTGCTTTTGCCCGCTCCGTTGGGTCCCAAAAGACCCGTCGCCCCGGCCCCCAGGGAAAGGGTCACGCCCCTGAGCGCCTCCACGGAGCCGTAGCTGTAGGCGATGTCCTTGAGTTCGATATTGACCTCGTTCACAACGCTCACCGTTGTTGCCGCCTCCTCACAATAAACCCTCTCGCTTCCCCAACTCAAGCGGAAAAAAGCCTCGGGTCAGCCGGAATCCCGGGGGGCGTTCGGAGACCGGACGATGACGCCCCGGCCGAAGACGACGGCCTCGTAAGCTTTGCGGACGCGGTCCCAGTTCTCCTCCCGGTCGAGCGGCCAGAAGCGGCCCATGACGGTCACCAGCCGGCCGCATTTTTGATGGCGGCATTCCTCCTCGACCTTGTCCACGTACACGGCGCCGCTTTCGGGAATTTCGCCGCGCCGGCCTATGAAGCCGTGGATGAAGACCCGCTCCACTTCCCTGGCCCTCGCCAACCGGAGAAAAGCGAACAGATGCCGCAGCGTTCCGTGGGAGCTGTAATGGGAGACGATGCCCATGAGATGCAGAGCTCCTCTCCGGCGCCGAACGGTGTCCATGGCTTCCTTGAAAACCGCGTTGGAAGCGAAGCTTCCATCCTCCAGGGCCCGGTCAATGCGGACGCGGTCCAAGGGAACGCGCCGCCCGGCGCCGAGGTGAAGATGCCCCGCCTCGGAATTGCCCACCGTGCCGGCCGGCATGCCCACCGCCTCTCCCGAGGCTTCGACCAGGGCGCGGGGATAGCGGGACCAGAGGCGGTCGAAGTTCGGCGTGCGGGCTTGAGCGATCATGTTGCCTCGGACCTCGTCCCTCATTCCCCATCCGTCCAGAATGAGGAGAAGAAGCCGGGACCGCGGGGAGATGTCTCCTCCATCCGCCGGCTCCACGAGGCTCCGTCCGGTCATCTCCCCGGGCGCAGGAATGCCCAGCAGGCTCAAAACGGTCGGCGCCGCGTCGGACAACTCCCCTTCGGGAGCCAGCCGCACGGCCTGGGGCCGAGATGACCGGAAGTCGGCGACGAGGAACGGCACGCGGCTCCGGGTGTGTCCGGTGTTGACCGAACCGTCGGCATAGAGCCAATCCTCAACCGTGCCGTGGTCGGCGGTGACGATGAGCGCCGCTTTCTTCCGGGCGGCCGCTTCGGCGATCCGGCCGAGGGCGGCATCCACGGTCTCCACGGCGGCCAGAACAGCCTCCCGGCTCTCGAGATGTCCCACCACGTCCACGTTGGCCAGATTGGCGACGACCACGTCGGCGGTTTCATCGTCGAGCGCGGCCACGACTTTCCGGCACACTTCCCGGGCGCTCATCTCGGGCACTTGGGCATAGGAAATGTCGCCGGGCGGGGAGGGCACGACGATCCTTTTTTCACCGTCAAAAGGCTCTTCTCTCCGCCCGTTAAAAAAATAACCGACATGAACGGCCTTTTCCGACTCTGAAATCTTGACGACCCGGCGGCCGGCTCGGGTGAGGACTTCGGTTAATGTGCGGGCCAGCCGCGCCTGGGGAGGAAAGGCGACCCTGACCCGGAGTTGCGAGGAGTATTCGATCATGGTCACAAAATGAAGGTTCAAGCCCTTCTTCACCGGGAAATGCTGGAAATCCTCCTCGGTCAGGCTTCGCGTGAGCTCGACTTCCCGCTCGCCGCGGATGTCGTAAAAGATGACCGCGTCTCCCGCCGCCGGACGGCCCAAGGGGCGGCCGGACTCATCCGCCAGCACGATCGGCGTCAGGGCTTCGTCCTCCTCTCCCCGCCGGTAGGCGTCACGGACGGCCTGGGCCATCGAGGCCGGGGAGTCCTGCGGCCTCGGCTTTCCGTTCTCCGGTTCCCCGTCCATGCCTCGACCCGCTTCCGGCGATCACTCCAGCCCCATGCGCAACAGGGAGAGCGGATCGACGCGCGCACCCCGGGCCCGGACGCTCCAGTGAAGATGGGGCCCCGTGGAGCGTCCGGTGCTGCCCACCGCGGCGATGACATCCCCCCGCTTGACGGACTGCCCGGCCCGGACATCAAGGCGGGAGCAATGGCAATAAATCGAAAAAATGTTCAGACCATGGTCGAGGATCACGGTTCGGCCCGAATAATAGAGATCCATGGCCAGCGCCACCCTTCCGGAATTGGAGGCCCGGATCGGAGAGCCCGCCCCGGCCGAGATGTCAATTCCGTTATGGCGGGAGCGGGGGACGCCGTTGTACAGGCGATGCTCACCGAAGTTGAGCGTCGGCGGGTCGGGCAGGGGGGGAATGAAATCGCCGGAACCCAGCCACTCGGAGATGACGCTCCGGTAAACCTCGGCCAGGATCGTTCTCTCCCGGGCCAGCCGCTCCTCGATTTCGGGCGGGGCCGTGACCAGCCTTTGGTCGATCTTGATGTCGCGCCGCGAAAAGGCCCGCTCATGAAGCCGTATGTATTTCTGAACGGTTTCCTTTCGGCCGGACTTGTCGCTGAAGACGACCTCGACTTGGTAGGCGCCGGGCTCGGTCAAGAAATCCACCCCCACCAGGGCCAGGCGTTTTCCGGCCGGTCCTCCGGGGTGAAAGCCATAGCTCTTCTGAAGAAAGGTGAGTCGGGCTTCCTGTCCTTCCTCCGCGGGGAGAAAAAGGGCCAGAAGCATTTCCCCCGGCTGGAGCGAACGGGCCGTGATTTCGACGACCGCTCCGGCCTGAGATTCAAGACGCAGGACGGCGAACGCCCCAAGCCGGCAATAGCCGAGAAGGACGGAAACCGTCAGGATCCGCTTCCACATGACGGGCAGCCGTGAGCCTCGGGATATCATGGTTCAGTCCGCAGCCCAGGGGGCGCCGGTCACGAATTTCCTTCCGGACATCCTCTCGGGCATCGCGTCTCTCTCCTCGGGTGATGATAAAGGAAAAAGAGAGTCGCGTCCACTTTTCAGGCGCTCAAAACAATCTCTTGTCCGGCGGTTCGCGCTCGCACCTTTCAATCTTGAAAGCGTCTTGGGGCTATGGGCGATTTTCTTGGAGAACTCGCCGCCGTCAGAACCTGACTGAGAGGCCGAAGGAGACGGGCGTGACGGAGGCCGTGATGCGGGCCCCGCTTTCCGCCTCCCGGTTCAGATCAGCGATCTTTAAGGCGACGACGTGGCCGAGGGCCGCGCCCAGCAGGACATCCGAGGCCCAGTGCTTGTTGTCGTGAACGCGCGACACGGCCACGATTCCGGCCAGGCCGTAGAGGAACGCGTCGGCGATGACGCTCTCCACTCGGCAGGCGATCGACGTCGCCACGGCGAACGCGGCGGCTGTATGGCCCGAGGGCAGGGACATGTAGGCGGCCTTGAAGGTGAACGGCTCAAAATGATTCGAGGGCAGCCCGAGATCGGGCCGCGCCCGGCCGAGGAGACACTTCAACGTCAAAACGACGACTCCCGAAACCGCCAGACTCTCAAACCCCAGGACCGCCGTCTTTCGAAGACCTCGGCTGGGAGCGACTTCGCCGGCCAGGTATATCCCGGCCAAAAAGGCGGTGAGGTAAGCCGCGTCGCCGCCGTTCTCCACGAAGCTCATAACGCTGTTCGAACGGGGCGTGCGCCTTTCCTGCGCCCAGTCCTGGATGTCCGCGTCATGGGCGTAAACCAGTCCCGCGGCGCCCAGAACGGCGGCGCAGCCCAAAAACTCAACAGGCTTCCAAGAGAAGGGCGAAGCCAGAACGCCGCCCGCATCCCCGGCCAGATGCGTCCAGAACTCGTTGTCCAGATGATAGGCCCTCTTTTCGTCGAGCGTCTTCCCCGAAGCCGGGAAAGCCGAAAGAAGCCATGCGGCCGCAAAGAACATCGCCGCCGTCGTCCTGAACGTTTTCATGTCGCCGCCCCGGAGCCGCTACGGGCATCGAAACTCTCTATGGTTCGCAGGGTTCTCTCGGTGGCTCCTTGAAGGCCTTTGAGCGTCCTGTGGGACCTTTCGCCCTGAGCCTTCAGGCCGGCGGGATCCCGAAGAAGAAACATCTCCCGCAGGTCCCCGGAAGTCTTCACCACCCGGGCGCCTCCTCCGTCCAAAAAGGCCTCCGCCAGGCTCGAGAAATTGTGCATGTGGGGGCCGAAAAAAATCGGCTTTCCGAATGCGGCCGCTTCAAGAAGGTTGTGACCTCCCCACGGCACGAGGCTTCCGCCGATGAAGGAAGCGTCGCACAGGGCGTAAAATCCGGCCAGCTCGCCGATGGTGTCTAAAACGAGAACATCCCATCCTCTTTCCGGCCGGACCGCGGTCCTCCGGCAAACGCTCAGGCCCCTCTCCCGGCAGGCCCTTTCGACATCCGGGGCCCGGTCGACATGCCGGGGAGCAAGAATGAGAAGGACGTCTTTCCGGATTTTCCTTGACTCGAGAAAGGCGTCCAGGAGAAGCTCCTCTTCGCCTTCCCGGGTGCTTCCGGCGACCAGGAGCTTTTTGCCGGGCGGCAAGGCGATCTCCTTCCGGCGTCGGTTCAAGCTCCCGGCGTCGATGCCGTCGGGGACGATCTCGCATTTGAGGTTGCCGGCGACGAGCACTTTTTCGGGATTCGCCCCCGACCGGATCAATCTCTTCCGGTCCTGCTCGGCTTGAACGAGAAACAGGTTGACCTCTCTGAAAAGGCGGCCGGCCAGAAACCGAAGCCGCTTGTATCTGCGGAACGACCTCTCTGAAACCCGCCCGTTGACGACCAGGATACCCTGGGTTCTTTTTCGGGCTTCCCGGAGAAGGTTGGGCCAGAGCTCGGACTCGGCCAGGACCAGAAGGTCGGGCTCGAATCGGCGCAGGAAACGGCGCACCGCCCAGCCGAAATCGAACGGGGCGAAAAACAGCCTGTCGGCCGAGAGCAATTTTTTCCGGGCGACGTCCATGCCCGCGGGGGTCAGGACCGAAACATGAAGCGCCCAGTCGGGGTGTCGATCCTTGATTTCCCGGGTCAGTTTTTGAAGGGAGGTGACCTCTCCCACGGAAACGGCGTGCAGCCAAAGGGAAAAACGCCCGGCGGCCCGAGAGGGGAGACGGAAGCCCAGCCTCTGGCGCAGGAAAAGAGGGGTCCTTCTCGCCAGCCTCAGCCTGACGAAATAGACGGGCAGCAAGACCGCCAGACCGAGGGTCAAGAGAAAAGAATACAGGAAGTACACGGGACATCGACTATACACAAATCAACGGCCGGACGCAACGGGCTTCCGCGAACCTTTCTTCCCGACCGGTTTGAGCTTCGACTCGGCGCCGCCGTACGCGTCCTGTCCGGCCGGTCAGGAAGAGAATGATTTCGCGCCTCGGGGAAGAACATTGCATGCCGAGGTCAATTCTGATAGAATAACGCGGAAAAACAGTATAAACAGCCGCGCCCACCGCTGAAAAGGTGAAAGGATCGGACATGGCGGAAAAGGAAAAGAAGGAAACAAACGGGGAAGCGACCGAAAAAAGCGAAGACGCTTCCCGGAGAAAGAAAATCAACCGACTTTCCCTGGCCGAGATCGAGGCCAAGCTCGAACAGCTCAAGGCGACTTCCGGAGGCATGCGGACCCGTTATGCCCAGCATCTTCTCCGGCGGGCGTCCGTCCTGAAAAAATAAACCCCCGCGAAGCGCAAGCCGCCCGCGCCGGGACGCCGCGGCAATCGAGGGGAAGAAGAGGATGTGTTTCTCCGCCAAATTGACTTCCCCCCTGGATTTTGTTAGCCTGAAACTGAAAAAAGGAGATAGAGAATTGTTAACCAAGGAATCCAAGACAAGAATTGTCGATGACAACAGGATTCAACCCTCGGACACGGGCTCGACCGAAGTCCAGGTGGCGCTCCTCAGCGAGAAAATCCGTGTCCTGACCGACCACATGACGAAGTTCAAAAAGGACCACACCTCGAAGACCGGCCTGATGAAATTCGTCGGTCAAAGGAAACGGCTGCTGGCCTACCTGAAACGAGAAGATCCCGGCCGTTACGAAAAACTCATCAAGAAACTGGGCCTGAGGAAGTAAGCTCCGGCCGGCTGAAAATCGCCATGTCTCACACCATCACCATTGACATCAACAACCGTCCGATTTCGATCGAAATCGGAAAAATCGGCAAGCAAGCCGACGGATCCGCCCTGGTTCGGGCGGGCGAAACGATCATGTTCCTGGCCGCCACCTCGAAAAAAGAGGTCAAGGAACCCAAACCTTTCCTTCCCCTGATCGTCGATTATCGCGAAAACACATATGCCGCGGGCAAAATTCCTGGAGGATTCTTCAAGCGCGAGGGGCGGCCCTCGGAACGGGAAATCCTGATCAGCCGTCTCATCGACCGGGCCATTCGTCCTCTCTTCCCCGCGGGATTCACCTTCGACACCCAGATCGTCGCCCTGCTCCTGTCGGCCGACCTGGTGAACGACAACGACACTCTGGGCATCATCGGAGCTTCGGCGGCGCTCTATTTCTCCGAAATCCCGTTTTTCACGCCCGTTGGAGCGGTCAAGATCGGACTCGTGGACGGCCAATTCATTCTCAGCCCCACGGCCGAGGAACAGGACCGCAGCACCATGACCATGATCGTCGCCGGCACCGAACAGGGCATCAATATGATCGAAGCCGGGGCTCTCGAAGCCGATGAGGAGAAGGTTTTGCAGGCCCTGGCCCTGGCCGAGGAGGCGATCCTCAAGATCATTCGGGCCCAGAAGGAGGCTTTCGCCCAGGCGGGCATCGTCAAGCGCACGTTCCAACCCAAGGAGGTCGATCCGGACCGGAAGGAGGAGATCTCGCGCCGCATCAACGCCGACCTCCTCCAGGCCTTGGAAATCCCTGGGAAAAAGGAAAGCGAGACGGCGACAAGGAAGATTCTCGACACCCTTCTGAACGAGATCCCCGAGGACCAAACGGATCTGGCGTCGGAGACCAAGGAGATCTTCTACCAGCTTCACAAAAAAATCGTCCGCGAGTTCATCCTCGAGCGGGGCCGCCGGGTCGACGGCCGGGCCGTGGATGAGATCCGACCCATTCAAATTGAGGTCGGCCTTCTGCCCCGGACCCATGGGTCGGCGCTCTTCACCCGCGGGGAAACGCAATGCCTGGCTACAGTCACCTTGGGCACCTTCGAGGACGTGCAGCGTCTGGACACCCTGCGGGAAG
>Ga0068714_10000979_pt1 | contig 45765 bp, 34 predicted proteins | sample MTBNYHSulfiMetaG_FD_62988 | JGI IMG/M metagenome (GOLD analysis project Ga0068714, IMG submission 62988) | Enrichment culture microbial communities from rom New York Harbor, USA that are MTBE-degrading - MTBE-NYH (New York Harbor Sulfidogenic)... | ecosystem: Environmental > Aquatic > Marine >... | reverse complement strand
GCCAGCATCCCATCGAAAAAACTATTGGTTCGTTTGAAAGTCTTGTCGATCACCTGGTCGGGTACGACCAGATCACGAGGGGCGATTTCCTCGACCAGCGAGCCGGTAGCCCCGCTGGCAATGATATGGGTGACGCCCAGCTTTTTCAGGGCGTAGATGTTGGCCAGGTAAGGCACGCTGGAGGGATTAAGCATGTGACCGGGGCCGTGGCGGGCTAAAAAGGCCACGGGAACAGACCCTATTTGCGTGGTTATTATGGGGCCGGAAGGCTCGCCAAAAGGGGTATCAATGAAATGTTCGGTGCCATTGGTCTGCTGGGTAAGTGCCAGGCCCAGGCCGGAACCGCCGATAACGCCGATACGCCGCGGCTCTTTAGGCATAATAAAATATCTCCCTGCCAAGCGGTATTCGTAAATCTGCCGAATTAGCCGTGATTCTATCATAGCCGAGCGGCTGAGGCAATATTTATCGCCGGACGCTTTTATCGATTTAGGGAGGCAGACAGCCCGGCCAGAGAGTGTTTGCAATATCAGCGGGATTAACTATAATAATGACTTAAATTGAATTGGCGAAATTTATCTTGTGGAGTGAAACCGTGCCGGTAGCGCGAAAGACAAGTTATATTCTCTCAGAACTTAAAGAACACGCCCCGTTTACCGTTTTTGGTTCCCTGCTGGGCGTGATATTTATGTGGTTGTTTCGGGGCCTTGATGCCGGCGCCAGTTATACGCTTTTCTATATTTTCCATCCTGGCCACGTCCTCTTGAGTAGTGTAACGACCACCGCGTTGTTCCGCCGGTATAGTAAAAGGTCGAGTTTTATCGTGATTTTTCTGGTGGGCTACATTGGTTCGGTGGGAGTAGCCACCGTTAGCGATTCGGTGATTCCTTATGTCGGGGAAATACTACTGGGCCTGCATGTAAGTCCCCACGAGCACAGCGCACCCAAAACTCAGGAAGGCGAAGCGCAGACCAGCGAGCGGACTATTCATGATCAGCCGGTCAATAATCACTCTGATTCCGATCATGGCTTTGGGATCCATATCGGTTTTATTGAAGAATGGTATATCGTCAATCCAGCGGCCCTCGTGGGGATAGTAATAGGTTTTTTCCTGATGCGGACTAAATTTACTCATGGCGGCCATGTACTGCTGAGCATCTGGGCCTCGCTATTCCACATTATGATGGCCTTGGGTCAAAACATCAATTTTGCCCAATGGGTGGGAATTTTTGTCTTTTTATTTTTAGCGGTATGGCTGCCCTGCTGTTTCAGCGATATTGTTTTTCCGCTGCTGTTTGTCAAGTCGAAAGACGAATTGCCGACTTGTCACTGTCGGTAGGCTCTGGGGAAGAGGGGGATGATTTATTCGTAGGAGTGGCTAATATGAATGGCGAGATTCTGAAAACCACTCGCACGCGTTTTTTAGTAGCGGTGCTGCTCGGCGTTGGTCTGGCTTATATTGAGGCGGCGGTGGTCGTTTACTTACGCCAGATTTTTTATACGGGGGGTTTTACCTTTCCCCTCAGCGACCAAACAGTGGATCCTCTGTGGCGTAAATTCATCATGATAGAGCTGGGGCGGGAGACAGCGACCTTGCTGGTGCTTTTCAGCGGCAGTTGGCTGATTGGCCGGAGTTTTTCCACTAGGCTGGGATATTTCCTGACCCTTTTTGCGGTGTGGGATATTTTTTATTATGTCTGGCTGAAGGTGCTGATCAATTGGCCGGCCTCACTTATGGACTGGGATATACTATTTCTCATACCCGGAATGTGGGCGGGGCCGGTCTTGGCCCCGGTACTTATCTCGCAGACCATGTTGGCTATGGCGTGGATTATTTTGCGGCGATGGGCGCAAGGGCTAAGCTGGCGGATGCCGCGGTTGGGTATTATGGGATTTGTTATTATTAGCGGGGTGATGATCGCCAATTTCTGCCGGGCGGGGCTGCACGTTATCGAGGTGGATTATCAGTCTTATTTCAATTGGCCGGTATTTCTGGCCGCGGAGCTCCTGGCGATAGGATTATTTACTTTATGCTGCTTTAAAAACCTTAAATATGGCGTGCCAGGGGAGTGTGATAAAATATATAAAGGATGATCGGGTCACGATTGTTTTTTAAACCGCACGCGGGCGAGAATTTCATGGCAGAAGGTATAGTAGCTGCCCTCGATCTCGCCGGCGTCGCCAGCGATATAAGTCTTAAAGATTAGCCGCCCGACGGTTTCATTCCACCGCCGGGAAGGATTGCGGTCACGCTGGAGGGCCTCGGCGCGGTCAACTGCATCCAGCGGCCAGCGGCCCACTCGCGCGTCGTTGAGCATTATGCGGAAACTTTGCAGGTGCCGGCCGTAATCGTATTCGCGAAGAAAACGGACCAGAGCGTAAGTCTGGGCATAGTAGGCCGCTAGTTTGGGGTCTATATCGGGGTTGTCCGGATCGACATTGGTGTGAGAAAGCACCCGCCCGGCGTCCAGATCAAGCAAGTCGGAGATGCCAAAAAGCCGGTCTCGCGCCAGGGTCTCTTTCAGGGAAAACAAACGGGAGCCGTTTAACCTGGGATCGAAATTTACCCGGCCATTTTTCCATTCATAACCTTCGAAACTGGTGGCTAGTCCTTCATCCAGCCAGGCGGGCAGGCGATAGACAAACAGCTCGTCGCTGAATTGATGCCAGCCTTCGTGGGCCAGTACCGAAAAATTAGACTGCCGACCGATGTGGTAGGTGACACACGCCCCGTTTAAATAATAAGCACCGGAGGTGATTTTTAAATAAATTGGTGCCAGCGGACCGGCCCAGCGCCGGGTGAAATCGTCCCACTGATCGCGCGATTGGAAAAAGTAAACCTGAAGTTTTTGGTCACTCTCCACGCTCCTGCCGATGACCTCGCAGTAGCTGTGAAAGGCGGATTCCAGGAATACCGGCACCTGGCGTAAAATCAACGGATCGCTCAGGGTGGTGTTGATTTTATAATGGTTGGTGATGATCTCCAGAGGGATGCCGACGCTACTTTGGATAAATTCCGGCGCCGGCCATCGCGATGCTGATTTGACGGTGGGCAGTTGCTTCAACATACGGATGAGATTATCTTGTGGTGAGGATGTTTGTTCTGGCGGGCGAGTGACGGAACTTTGGCAGCCGGATAATAGAAAAATCGCCGCTGCCGCCAAAAAAAAAGCGGAATAAAAGGCTCTATTTTTGCAATTTATTGTCATGATATTTGCGATAATTTCAATTTTCGTTCGTTAAGCGGTAATTTCCAGCATTTTTTCCAGGGATATCCGGGCGTATTTTTTTATTTCCGCAGGTACGACCACCTGATTGTGCAGCCGGACTTTATCGGGCGATTCGACATATTCAACTAACATGTCCAGCAGCCACGCCAGGTGCGGCAGGTCGATCCGGTACATGGTTTCGCATAAGCAGGCCACCCCGCTTAAGGAGCGAACCAGGATGTTTTTCGGGGCCATTTTCCGGGCCAGGCGATTTACCAGGTTGATTTCCGTACCCACCGCCCAACTGCTGCCGGCCTCCGCTGCCTGGATAGTTTCAACGATATAAGAGGTGCTGCCCACATAATCAGCTAAGCGGATCACCTCAAAACAACATTCCGGATGCACTATAATCTTTATCTTCGGGTCGTCCCGGCGGACGCGGGTAATTTGCTCGACGGTAAAACCTTGATGTACGGAGCAGAACCCTTTCCATAGGATAATTTTACTTTGCTTTAGGTTCTGTTCGGTGGTGCCGCCGTCCGGCTCATAGGGATTCCATAAAACCATATTCTCCAAATCGACGCCCATAGCCCAGGCGGTATTTCTGCCCAGATGTTCGTCGGGCAGGAACAAGATCACCGCTTGCGGATCAAGGCCGCGGTAATATTCGAAGATTTTGCGGCAGTTGCTGGAGGTGCAACTGCATCCGCCGTGTCGCCCGCAAAAGGACTTGATGGCGGCGGTGCTGTTGACATAGGTGATCGGGACCAGTCTTTCCGGATGGGGCAGATTTTGCTGAAGATATTGCCAGCACACCTGTACCTGGTCGAGATCAGCCATGTCCGCCATGCTGCACCCGGCGGTCATGTCGGGCAGGAATACTTTTTGGGCGTCGGCAGTGAGGATATCTGCCGATTCCGCCATAAAATGCACCCCGCAGAAAACGATAAATTCACCAGCCCCGCCAGCCGGGTCATATTTCTGCTGAGCGGCCCTTTGGCTCAGTTTAAAACTATCACCCGTATAGTCGGCGAATTGGATAATTTCATCACGCTGATAATGGTGGCCCAGAATAATCAGCCGGCTGCCAAGTTGGCGCTTAGCACGGGCGATTCCCTCCTCAGCCTGGGTGGGCGTCATTTGTTGATATTTATCCGGCAGTGCAACCTGATACATAATTTAAATACGAATAGAGATGCAGGGAAGTTCTATTTTAAGGTTTTTGGGTGGAGTATTCGCCCGTTGTATAACTGCTCGCGCTTTTTCAACTGCTGCTGCAAAACCGCGGAACCAACCCACTCCACCCTGCCGTCCAGGTAAAGCACGCCGTGTCCGTTGGACAGTAGTTTTAGCTGATATTCGCTGCTGTATGCCAAAACCGTATCGCTCTCAGAGTCATTAAAAAGATAATTACCGTCATAGTTTATTCCGCTGAGGCTGAGGCTGCGGCTGTGCAGTTGAAATTGCATGAATTCATCGTGGCTGGGCCACCGCTGGTTCTTTGCTTGGAATTCCAATAGCTGTTCTCCCACCTTTTGCAGGCCGGTTAAACCTTCATTTTTAGCTGTCAGATCGCGGGCCAATATTATCAGCGCCACGACCACCAGCGTAAATACCAACGGCAGGATAATCATCCGATTAAGGCTTTTGCGGCGTTTTTGCTGCAGGGCCGTTTGAAGGTTTTCCGTTATCTGGTCCCGCGGATTCTGCGGCTGGGGTAGGTTGTTCGGATTAGATAGTGCATTCATAATACTATCTCACGTCTGAGGAAACGGCTGATACCGACTTTTCAGGGGAATACCCCGATTAATGTAATTTTCATTATAATATTTAGGCAGATTTCACGCAAGTTTATTTTTTGATGCAAACCCTTCCTTCCCGGACCGATAGCTTGCCCTCGGCGAACAGCCGAATCGCCTGGGGATAGGCCAGGCATTCCTGCTCGAAGACCCGTGCTGCCAGGCTCTCCGCCGTGTCCTCTTCCATTACCGCGCAGCACCGCTGCACGATGATAGGGCCGCTGTCATATTCATCAGTCACGAAGTGAACGGTACAGCCGCTGACCTTGCATCCGGCGGCCAGCACCGCTTCGTGCACGTGGTGTCCCCACATGCCTTTGCCGCCGAATGAAGGCAGCAGAGCCGGGTGGATATTCATAACCTTGTTTTGATATTGAGGGGGGATTTTCCAATAGCACAGCCACCCGCATTGCAGGACCAGATCGACCTTTGCCTTATCCAGCGCCGACGCTATGCGACCGCTGAAATTATTCGTATCGGGGTAATCTTTGGTGCGGATAATCTGTGGCTCGATTCCGTGCTGGCGAGCCCGCTCCACCCCCGCCGCGTCGCTGCGGCTGCTGATGACCAGGGCGATTTCCCCGTTTAGCACGCCGGTTTTGATCTGCTCCGCGATATTTACCATCGTCCGCCCGCCCCCGGACAGCAGTATCCCCAGCCGCAGTTTTTTTATTAACGTACTCATTATGACCTCGAAATCATAAGGCAACCTCTAAAAATGTCATTGCGAGGAGCGCAGCGACGCGGCAATCTCTTTTAACGTTGAACTCCTATTCTTCTTATTTTTTCTCTACTTTCAACTTTCTACTGTTCTACTCTCTCGCGCAGCGCCGCCGCCGGCCGTCCCCTCTTCTCTTCCCTTTCGCACTTTTCAAACTTTTCGCACTTTTCACACCTTCTTATTCTTTCACCTGTTCTCCTGTTCAACTGCTCTCCTGTTCTCGCGCAGCGCCGCCTTCCTACTTTCCTACTTTCCTACTTTCCCACTTTCTTACTTTCCCACTTTCTTACTTTCCCACTTTCTTACCTTCTTACCTTTTTACTTCTTCCCTTTCACACCCTTCACACCCTTCACACCTTTCACACTTTCTTATAGCCACCTGGATTTTGCCGGTGTTGAGGTCGATTTCTTTGGTGTTTTGACCTTCCAGACGCTCTTCGCAGCTAAGGCTGTCGCAGAGGGTCTCGCTTTGGATATACGCCTGATGTTCGACCAGGGCCGCCTGAAGTTCCGGGCTGTCGCTGGCCCATTGAATCCGGATGTGGTCCTGAATCTCCAGGCCGATGTCTTTGCGTCGCTGCTGGATATGCCGGACGATGTCGCGGGCCAGACCTTCACGCTGCAGGGCCTCCGTAATTTCGATATCGAGGATCAGGGCCGGCTCAGCCTGGTCGGCAACCACCAGGTTATCGGTAGTGCTGCGTCCGACGACAATATCTTCCGGCTGAAGGGTGTAGGTTTTTTCGCCGTCCTGCAGGTCAACATTTTCGCCCTTGGCTGCCCGCTGAGCGATCGAGCGGGCGTCCTGCTGCGCCAATAGCTCACTGATTTTTTTCAGTTCCCTGCCGAATTTTGGTCCCAGACTTTTATTGTTCCCGCTTATGGAATAGCTGATGAACTGGTCGAGACTAGCGGCGAATTCCAGTTTTTTGATATTCAACTCATCGCGAATGTGCTCTTCATAGCGTTGGAGAGCTTCATGTTGCTTTTCATCCGCGACGGCGATTAGGCGGGACAGCGGCTGACGAACTCGAATCTGCCGGCCCTCGCGAATGCTCAGCACCCGCGATACCACGTCGGCGACCAGGTCCATCTCACGCGCGAGTTTCTCGTTATGCAGTTTCTCGTCGAATTGCGGATAATCGCAGTGGTGTACGCTTTCCGGTGCAGCGGACTCGTGCGAGCGGACAAGGTTCTGGTACATCTCCTCGGCAATAAAGGGGGTTATCGGGGCCATGATTTTGGCCAGGTCCGCCAGCACCCTGTAAAGAGTTTGATAGGCGGCCCGTTTGTCGGTATCGGATTCATTTCTCGGCCGCCAATAACGGCGGCGATTCCGACGGACGTACCAGTTGCTCAGCCGCTCGATAAAATCATCGGCAGCCTGGATCATAGCCGCTACGTTATACTCACTCAGCGATTTATTGGCGGTCTGGATAAGCTCCTGCAGTTTGCTCAGTATCCAGCGGTCGATCTCCTGCAATTGCTCATAGGGGATGGTCCGGCTTTTCGGGTCGAATCCGTCCAGCCGGGCGTAGTTGACGAAGAAGCTGTAAACGTTCCACCAGGTATTGAAGACCCGCCGTTTAACCTGTTCGCCGATCTTGTAGCCGAAGTTCAGATTATTGGTGGGGTTCTGGGCACAGTAAATCCACCGCATCACGTCCGCGCTCATTTTTTCCACCGCCTCATCGAACCAGATAGCGTTGCCGGCGGATTTGTGCATCTCTTTGCCCTGCTCGTCCCGGACCAGGGCATGGCCCAGCAGCGTCTTAAAGGGCGGGATGCCTTCCATCATCGTGCTCATGGACAGCAGGGCGTAAAACCAGTTGCGAAACTGGCCCGGAAAGCACTCCAGCACCAGGTCCGCCGGTATCCATTTTTGCCAATACTCGCGGTCGCTGGAATATTTGACCGTGGAATAGGGCACGATCCCCGCGTCCAGCCAGGGATTGCCCACGTCCTGGATGCGAGCTGCTGCTTTGCCGCATTTTTCGCATTTGATGCGGACCGCGTCGATCCACGGCCGATGCGGCGAATTGCCTTCGAACTTATCCCAACCCTCGACCGCCCGCTCTTTTAATTCCTCTCGGCTGCCGATGACGTCGAACCACCCGCACTCGCACGTGAAGATCGGCAGGGCCAGTCCCCAAAACCGCTTTTTGCTGATCATCCAGTCGTGCATGTTTTCCAGCCAGTTCAGCTCCAGGTCCCGGCCCCATTCGGGTATCCAGCGGATCTGGTTGACGATCTCCATAATCTCGCTCCGCCACGACATGCTGATATACCACTCATCGACCGCCCGGAATAACAGCGGCGTATTGCACCGCCAGCAGTGCGGGTAATCATGACGATACGTCTCTTTTTTGTAATAGAAGCCCTTCTCGCGGAGATTTTGCAGCACCTGCTCCGCGACCTCAGCGGCGTTTTGCCCGGCAAGAAAACCGTAACCTTGAGTGTAGATGCCCGTTTCGTCGATGGGCATGAGGACGGGCAGCTTATGTTCTTTGCCCAGGTCGAAGTCTTCCTTACCGCAGCCGGGCGCGATATGCACAATGCCAACGCCCTCAGTGGCCGAGACTTCCGGCCAGGCGATCACCCGATGGGTGTAATTAGCCTCGGCGAAACTCTGCCGCACGATTTCCAGCTCATCGAACGGCCCCTGGTATTCCCAGCCGATCATCTTACTGCCCGGCAGCGTCTCTTCGACGGTATAGGGGCCTTTTTCCTTCATTATTCCGACGAGTGACTCCGCCAGGTAGTATATCTCATTGTTTTGCCGTACCTTGGCATAGGTTAATTCCGGATTAACCGCCGCCGCCACGTTAGCCGACAGCGTCCACGGCGTTGTCGTCCACACCAGCAGGTACTCGCCCGGCCGATTCCGCAAAGGAAACCGCACATAAACCGCGGTATCTTCGATATTTTTGTAACCTTCCCGCCTTTCCTGCTCCGAGATACCCGTCTCACAGCGGGGACACCAGGGCATAGCGTCCAGGCCTTTGTAGATGAGCTTACGCTGGTGACACTTTTTCAGGAAACTCCAGATGGTGTAATTATTTACGTCGCTGAGAGTATAGTAGCTGTTATTCCAGTCCATCCAGTAGCCCAGACGGATGGATTGCTCGGCCTGGACCTGGGAATATTTCGCCACCCGCGCCTTGCAGCGATTGATAAATTCCTCCAGCCCTGCCCTTTCGATATCCGCCTTGGTCTGGTAGCCCATCTCCTTTTCCACCTCGACCTCGACCCATAAACCCTGACAGTCAAAGCCGTTCTGCCACCGCAAATCGCGGCCCAGCATAGCGTGATACCGCTGATAACAATCTTTTAGAGTTCTGCCCCAGGCGTGGTGCACACCCATGGGGTTGTTAGCGGTGATGGGGCCGTCCAGGAAGGACCAGGGCTTTTTGCCGCTGTTTTTACGGCGGAGCTTCTCAAAGGCGTCCGTTTCTTTCCACCACGCCAGGATTTTATGCTCCAGAGCGATATTATCGCAGGATGATTCCACCGGTTGAAACATCTAACTATCTCCAATACTAGCAGTTACAAACATCATGGTATATTCCGTCATTTTTCAATTAACTCAATATTATGGCAGAATAATCTGATATTGCAAGAAAGTAACCAGGCGAGGGAAGCGGGGTTTTATACGCACCGACGATGATTCACGGCGGGAAAACGGCGGGCGAAAAAGGGGAAAAAGTCGGTGATTTTTTGCGCAAAAACGGCAAAAATCGGTCAATTTCTGTGAATTTATGACGCAAACCGGGTGATTTTAGCGAAAAAAGTCGGTTTTTACGGGTGATTTTAACGAAATTCTCGTGTTTTTTTCCGGGTTATGAAAGGTTTTTTTAGGGTTAGTTTCAGCCAAGGAAGAAGTAAGAGTTTTAGACAAGATAACAGGATTTGCCTATTTTAACTACGAATAACGCAAATCAAAAAGAATAAAAATACATCACACGGAGACTCGGACTTCGGCGAGCTCTCTTCGAGCCTGAGCCTCGACTCGGCTGAGCTCGCCGAAGTCAGAGCCGAAGGCAGTCGAGCCGAGGCCGCAGAGAAGATAAGATAATTATGAATTTATTCTTGTTATAAAATGAAGCACCTGTTATTATATTATTCAGCAATTAAGGCGGCCGCATTTTCTGAAAAATGGGGCAATATCTCATTTACTGTTTTATCTGAACGGGGATAAAAGAATGTCTTTTTTTCTAAGAAAGATAAAGCAAGGATTTTTCGTCTCTATAAATCAAATCGGTCCTCGCGTTAAGACAAGCAAACTTATTGTTGAAGTATTAGAATCAAGGATATTACTTTCCGGTTTGGGGGATGACCATGGCGATTATACCTGGAACGCAACATACCTATATCCGCCAGACACCGATACAGGATATATAGGTGATTACGGATTTGATGATGACATGTTTTATTTCTATGCAACCACTGCATATACCTATTACATATCTGCTGGGTGGGGCAATCTAGGAAGTATAAAATTATCTCTTATAAGCAACAATGGTTATACCACACTACTTACGGATAGTGATTATTCTACCGGGGGAGTTGCCTCTGTAAGTTGGACTGCCACAAGTAATGATAAATATTATTTGAAGGTTGATAGTCCCTCTTTCAATACCGGCACTTATGGTATCTCTATTACCGAATTTCAGGATGATCATGGAAATCTTCCGTCAGATGCATCATTAATATCTGAAGGTTCCATTATTGGGGGAGAAATTAATGTTCCTTATGATTGTGATATGTTTAAATTTTACGCTGAAGCTGGCAAAAAATACACAGCACAAGTCACTAATTGGTCAATTCCAGATTCTTTATTAATTTTACACGGTACGGATGGCTGGTCATTTTTAATGACTGATAAATATAGTGGATTGGGCGATTCGCCTCGTATTAAGTGGACAGCACCTGCTACGGGATATTATTATCTGGATGTTTATTCTTCAGACGATGTTGGCGATTATAGTTTAAGTCTTTCCGAAGGAAATGCGGACTGGACTTTTATGGTATATATCGCAGGAGATAACGATCTTGAAAAATATATTCAGCCTGATTTTACTGAAATGATATATGGAATAATTGCTAGTGGTGGATTAAATACCAACGTAAACCTTGTCTTACAAACAGATGGATGGGAGCAAGGTCTATATTCAGGTAATTATTGGTACGATCCTACAGTAAGATGGTTTTTAGGCTCAGCATTTCTCTCAGAAAGCATTGGCGAAAAAAATATGGGGGATCCTAATACCTTAATTAATTTTGTAAATTGGGCTACCGCAGAATATCCAGCTGATCACTATTCATTAATTTTATGGGATCACGGTAATGGTTTTAAAAGTGTATGTCATGAATTCAATGCATATGGTAATTCTATTGATTACCTTTCTATGGATGATTTATCTTATGCGACTAATAATTTTAATAAACACCTGGATATAATCGGCTTTGATGCATGCCTTATGGCTATGACGGAAGTTGCATATCAATTTCGAGACGTAGCGGATTATTATGTTGCTTCAGAGCCCAACGAACCAGGTACAGGATGGGAATATGAAAATATTATGAGTAATCTGTTTGGTGATCCAACTATTACCCCCCAACAACTAGTCTCGACTGTAGTAGCCAGTTATAAAGATGAATATCTAAATAGTAATTCTTTTTCTGAAGCGTTATCTGTAATAGATTTATCTGCTATCAATGAGTTAAGTAATTCATTAAATACCTTTGCTGAGACAGCTTTGAACTACGCTACTGAATCAGACTGGGAAATTATGAGACAACTCAGAGACTCGGCTCTTGATATGGACCCGACGAATCTATATCTATCTGATGATTTTTGTGATTTAGGCCAATTTATGGATAGTGTTGCCAAAAGCAATGTCAGCAATTCTCTTTTTTCCGCATCCTCAAATGTATACAATTTGTTAAATTCCAGTGTAGTTACCGAATGGCACGATAATACTTTACCCGGTGCATCTGGATTAACTATATACCTTCCCAAACCCGGCACCCGAATAGATGAGGACTATAACCAGGATATTGACTTTTTACGTGATACCAAATGGTATGAATTTTTGCTTTCTTTCACACAACAACCACCTCCTCCTCTGACTCTTAAACTAAAAGACACCTCTGATTCTGGCGTTATTGGTGATGGAATAACTAATGTCAAACAGCCCCATTTTGAAGGATACGCCGCTCCATATTCTAAGGTTTGGTTAGATACAAATGATGATGATGTTTTTGAAGCTGGCCCATATACTGCCAATAGTGAAGGTCTATATGGCTTCTATTACACGAATGAATTGTCAGATGGCCAGCGTAAACTTACAGTGTCTACAGAAGATGTTTGGGGACAAATATCTTATGCTACACTTACATTTATTATAGACTCCAAAATTACAACGCCTGTAATTAACGATATAAATCAAACCAATGCTACTTCGGATAGCAGTCCCACATGCTCGGGAACTTCTGAGCCGTGGAGTACTGTATCTATTCTTGTAAACAACATTCAGGTTGGGGTAACTGATACTGATGGAGATGGCAACTGGTCTTATATTTTGCCAACATATCCTGATGGTCCAATTACTGTTAAAACCCAGGCCACCGATATAGCAGGAAATATTTCCTATTTTAGTTCTTCGATAACATTAATCATTGATAAAACACCTCCCACTGCTCCAGATATGCTGGATCTGCATACCATGAGCGATTCAGGAACTTCCAGCAAAGACAATATTACTGGCGATTCAACACCAACATTTTCATGGATAGCATCTGTTGATATAGGAGATGGTATCAGTGGTATAGCTGCTTATCAATGGCGAATTGATAACGAAGACTGGAGCGAATGGCAGAGCGAATTAACTGCGACAACCGATATTATGCCAGATGGTAACCATACTTTTTATGTTCGAGCCAAGGATAAGGCGGGGAACGTTGGTCCAGAAGCTAGTTTGGAATTTACTATTGATACCTATGCCGAGCCGCCGGAGATTTTGGCTATCAATCCTGACAACGGAGCCAGCGACAGTGATTTTCTTACCAACAATCCTGATATTACGCTTACCGGTCTTGCGGAATCAGGCAGTACAATGCAAATATACGAGTACGGACTGCCAATTGGCGATCCTGTTACTACTTCTGACGAAACTTTTTCTGTTGATTTGCCTGTTCTGTCGGATGGAATCCATTCCCTTACTGTCAAAATAACCGATATTGCCGGTAACCAGGCAGCATCTGCCCGGTCGCTTACTATTGATACCACACCGCCCAGGGTTACAGAAATTTATCCTCTGGAAATCAATACCGGTGCTCCTGTCACTGAAATAATAATTGGTTTTAGCGAATCTTTGGATACAGCCACTGCGGAGGATATAGCTAATTATATCTTAACCGGCGCTAACGGTGATTGCGAATTTTCCAATGATTTTAATCCTATCGTAATTAATTCTGCCAGCTACAACGACCTAGCTAAAACTGTCACTTTGTTAATCAATGACACAGAGGAATTACCGCGAGACCTCTATCGATTTGTTATCGATAACACCGGTTCCGTTACCGATTTAGCAGGTAATCTCTTAGACGGCGATAATGATGCGAATTCTGGTGGGGATTACGTCTATGAATTCTGGGTCGGCGGGATGCAGGTTGAAATCCCGGCCCAGGGACTTTGGTTTTACGACGAGGATAATTCACTGGTAAAAGTCAAAATCACTGCTGGCCGGGGCGAGGCATTATTGGCCGGTGAAAATTTGCAGGTAATCTCATCGAAGAAAGGAACAGAAATTTCCGGGGAAGGAGTTTACCTGGATGGTATCAATTTACTAAATAGTTATCTGAAAACAAAAATCATCGTTACCGCCAAAGGCGGAGATAATCAAGCCATTTTGGGAGATGTTACCGGAACTTCTTTGGGCCAGATAAACGCAAAAAATGTTATCCTTTGCGGTGATGTTATTTTGGAGGGCAGTCTTGATTCTTTGATTCTTGACAGTATTGATGAAGGTGCAAATATTATAACCGGCACCGGATCGATTAAGGGAACCACTCTTAAGATAAACCAAATCCAGCCAAATGTTAATTTTGACATTGCTGGGACGGTCAAGAACTTCCAAGCTGGGAGCTTCTCTAACGGTTTCCTTATGGCGGATAGTATCGGTCAGGTAAAGATCAAAGAAGGTGATTTCGACGTTGACGTTAAAGCCAGAACCGGCGACATAATCGGCATCAACGTGGCGGGAGATATTACCGGCGATATTACCGCTGAGAGGCTGGTTAAGAATATCAAGACTATGAATGGCAATATCTGTGGGGTTGTAAGAGCAGGAGGGGATATATATACCATTCAGGCCTTTAATTTTAATAACGCCATTCTTAGCGCCGGTTCAAATATCAAAAAAGTAGGTGTAAAAGGAAACATCATAGATTCCTATATTCTGGCGGGGTATGACATTGGGGCGGATTGTGCTTTCGATTCTCAAGCGGGCGGCGTGGGTGATGATTCCCTGGGAAGCGGGAATGTGGAATCGGTCTTTTCCAAGGGGATTTTTGCCAGGAGTTTTATCGGGGCGGGGACTTTGCCCAACGCCCCGCTAACCTCCCAGCTACCCGATGTAGGTGAAACGGTTACCGGAGTTATCGGCAAGATAAAATTCGGCGGTATCGATCCCTACGCCAGCTTTGATTACGGTCTCTTCGCCGCTGGCAGTATAGAACCTGTCAGGATCGCAAAAACCGTAACCAGCGAGTCAATAGGACATTTTTGCATCGTCCCATGAATAATGTGCGAAAAATATCATACGTTATTCGGCCTCCTCGCAATGACAGATTTCGGACCAGTCAGACATATCGGACAGGTCGCGCTGCGCGAGAGCAGGTATAAGAAGGTGTGAAAAGTGCGAAAAGTTTGAAAAGTGCGAAAGGGAAGAGAAGAGGGGACGGCCGGCGGCGGCGCTGCGCGAGAGAAGGGGAACAGGCGGCGCGGCGCGAGAACAGGTATAAGAAGGTGAGAAAAGTGCGAAAAGTTTGAAAAGTGCGAAAGGGAAGAGAAGAGGGGACGGCCGGCGGCGGCGCGGCGCGAGATAGTAGAAAGTAGAAAGATTAAACAGTCGCGAAAGGGCGGACCCCAATCCGGACCTAAATTAAATAGGTAAACGTCCCTAATTAAATTATTAAATTAATAGGTAAACGTCCCTAATTAAATTCCCTAATTAAATTCTAATTAAATTCAGACAGGTCAGACAGATCGGACATATCGGAAAGACGGCGTGGGCAACGAGTTGCCCACCCTACCAACCGGTCCGCGTGATAATTATGTAGTTATAAAAAGTCAGCGTAAGAAGAGCATCTGGGCGTAGCTGGGCAGGGGCCAAAGTTTGGCGTCAGTGATCGATTCCAGGGCATCGGCGAGCCGGCGGACTAGCCCCATGGCGGGGATGACCGTATCCCGGTAAGCCCGGCTGCGATTAAGGGTGCCCTTGGTTTTCGCGGCAGTTTCCAGAGTCGTTTCCAGGCTGTCCTGGGCGTTATATAGGCGGTCAATCAGCTCGGAGACCTTTTCCAGCATTTTGCTCTGGGTGGAAGCACTTACGCCGGCGGAACTTAAAGCAGAAACGGTGCTGCCCAGTTTTTCCGCGTAATAGCAACCGGCGGGTAAAATCTCCCGTTTGACAATGGAAAGCAGGGTGGCTGCCTCGATATTGATGGTCTTGGCGTAGGTATCCAGCAGGATGTCGGCCCGGGCGAGCAATTCCAGCCGGGACAGTACCTTATGCCTGTTAAAGAGGTTTACGATTTCTTTTTCAGTTAGGGTTTCCAGGGCCTGGACGGTGGAGGTTATGTTCGGCAGGGCGCGTTTTTTTGCTTCCTCGACCCACTGGGCGGTATAGTTGTCGCCGTTGAAGATGACGCGAGAGTGGTCGCGGGCGATTCGCTGGAGGATTTTTTGGGCGGCGGCAGTGGTATCCTGGGCCTTTTCCAGCTCATCGGCGATTTCCGCGAGGACATCCGCGACAATAGTATTGATAACGGAAACCGGCCAGGCGGTGGACTGGGATGAGCCGACCATGCGAAACTCAAATTTATTGCCGGTAAAGGCAAAGGGCGAGGTGCGGTTGCGGTCGGTGCAGTCCTTAGGCAGGGGCGGCAGGGTGGATATGCCCAGCTTTAAGGAGCCTCTCTTAAGGGATGATTTGGCCCCGCCCGCGGCTAATTGCTCAAAAATGTCGGTCAGTTGATCGCCCAGGAAGATGGAGACAATCGCCGGCGGCGCTTCATTAGCGCCGAGGCGGTGCTCGTTGCCGGCATTAGCGACGCTGGCCCGCAAGAGAGTCGCGTATTTATCCACCGCTCTTACCACCGCGCAAAGGAAAACCAGAAATACCATGTTGTCGTGCGGCGTCTGGCCGGGGTCCAGCAGGTTATTGCCGTCAACGGTGATCAGGCTCCAGTTATTATGTTTGCCGGAGCCGTTGATGCCGGCGAAAGGTTTTTCGTGGAGCAGGCAGACGAAACCATGCCGCAGGGCCACTTTCTGCAGGGTCTCCATGGTCAGTTGGTTGTGATCGGTAGCGACGTTGGCGGTATTGAATACCGGGGCCAGCTCATATTGGCCGGGGGCGACTTCATTGTGCTGGGTCTTGGCGGAGATGCCCAGCTTCCACAGCTCGCGGTTCACCTCGCTCATAAAGGAGGCGACCCGCTCATGCAGGGTGCCGAAATAGTGGTCCTCCATCTCCTGGCCGCGGGGCGAGGGTGCCCCCAGGAGGGTTCGGCCGGTCATTACAATATCCAGCCGCTTTTCGAAGAATGACCTGTCGATCAGGAAATACTCCTGCTCCGGCCCCAGGCTGGAGGTAACCTGCCGGGTGGCGGTATTGCCCAGCAGGCGGAGCACCTTGAGAGCCTGTTTGTTTAATGCTTCCATCGACCGCAGCAACGGCGTCTTCATATCCAGGGCCTGACCCTTATAGGAGCAAAACGCGCTGGGGATATAGAGGGTGATGTTTTTACCGTCTTCTTTGATAAAAACGGGCGAGGTATAGTCCCAGGCGGTGTAGCCGCGGGCCTCGAAGGTTGCCCGCAGACCCCCGGAAGGAAAGGAGGAGGCGTCCGGCTCGCCCTGGGTTAATTCCTTGCCGCTGAATTCCATGACGATTTTGCCGTCCGGCGTGGGGGAGATGAAGGCGTCGTGCTTTTCCGCGGTCAGGCCGGTCATCGGCCCAAACCAGTGGCAAAAGTGGGTGGCGCCCTTTTCAATAGCCCAGTCTTTCATGGCGTTAGCCATGACATCGGCGATGGCCGGGGTCAGATTGCCGCTGCTCTCCAGGATCTGCCGGTAAGTCCGATAGATATTTTTGGGCAGCCGCTCCCGCATTACGGCGTCGCTGAAAACATTGCAGCCGAACAGTTCCGAGACCGATTCCGGATACGATCCAGTATCCTTGCCATCTTTTTTGTCATTATTATTTCGGTTATTCATGTTGGTCTCCTGATTACCAAGCAATAGCGCAGACTACGTCAGACAGGTTTATAAATCAACAAATAAAATGGCTAATCCGCTTTTATTATCTCATCGGCTGGGGTGGTAAAAATCTCACCTCCCAGATGGTGCAGGGTTTTGCCCGCCGGGTTTTCCGTCAGCAGTCGCTGGTCAAAGGCCTCTTTATCGGCCGCGGCGTACACAATCTCGGCAATAATAATGGCGACGGCGGCGGTATCGACGATATCCCGGACGCTGCACTCCAGATACCCGACGCACCCTTGCGGGATCAGGGCGTCAATATGTTTGCCGCCAAATGATGCAATGGCGAAATTGTCAAATTTATCGACCTGGCTGCCGGAAGTTTTACCGGTTTTCCAGACCAGATCCAATTGGCCGGCGTGGGGGACGCACATGATGAATTCTCGGACGGCGGCGATGTTTTGATAGGTTTTGTGGTCTTTGCCCACCACGGCCAGGAGCATGGGCGGTTCTTTATCCACCGGCGAGCACCAGGCAATGGGAGCGATATTGTATGCCCCATTTTCATCCCTGGTGGACAGCAGGATAACGGGCCCATGGTTAATCAAACGGTTACAAAACGCCGGCGGCACTTCAATATATGATTTCATTACCTAAATACTCCTGTTAGATAATTTAATGGTTCCGATAGCCGGCCAGGGCTTTTTCCTTCATTTGCAAAGCCAGTTGCAGGTTTTTTATGGTACCGGCGTGGCTGGGGTCGATCTCGAGGGCTTTTTTGTAATTTATGATCGCCCCATCAAGCTCTCCCTGGCTCAATAATATGTTAGCCAGATTATTGTAGGCGTCGGCATAGCGGGGTTCGAGGCGAATGGCCCGGTTAAAGTAGTCGATAGCTTCCTGGAGCATTTGTTTGTCCTGGTAGATCAAGGCAAGATTGTTATAGGCCTGAGGAATCGGCTGGACATTTATGGACTTTTGATAATAATTGGTCGCCTCATCGATATTTCCCTGCTGTTGTAAGGTAACGGCCAGGTTGTAAAGCACGGTGGGGTCGTTGGGATGGATTTTTAAGGCTTGCTGATGATGATAGATCGCCTCGGGGAAATTACCCTTGGCACTAAGAGCGTTACCCAGATTCAGATGAGCCAGAAAAAAATCGGGCTTGATTTTTAAGGCCAGATTATATTGATAAACCGCCTCGTTCAGCCTGCCCATATCTTCGAGGGTTTTGCCGTAATTAACGTGCATAATGTAATTATTTTCCGTAACTTCCAAAGATCTGCCAAACAAAGACAGATTGTCCCGCCAGTATTGCACCTGGACCCGAGTAACGAAGGTCAGGGCGGTAATCGCCAATATTGCGGCTATAGCCAAGGCGGGCTTTCGGTATTGCCAGCGGGCCAGCAGGTCGCTAGCTCCCCAGGCGACGATAATAAAGATGCCGATCGCAGGGAGATAGGTATAGCGGTCCGCCATGGCCTGCATGCCAACCTGGACCAGGCCAATGACGGGAACGAGCATGCCCAAAAACCACAGCCAGCCTACGAGGAGGTATTTGCTGGAGCGGGCGCGGCTAAAAACCGCCAGGGAGATCAGCACCAGTAGTAAAGCAGAGGCGGCGGCAAACCAAAGGGGTAAATTGTCCCCCAGATGGGGATAAAATAGGGCTAAACGCTGCGGCCAGAATATTTTTTCCAGGTATTTCAGGTAACTGACCAGGGTGTTGGCAAAGCGGGAGTATAAGGAGAAAGTCTGGAAGCTGGTTACCGCGCCGCTGGTGTGCTGGGCGAACCAGGTTATAACGCAGGAAAGAAGAGATAAAGCGAAAAAGGGGATTTTTTCCAGCAAGAGATGACTGGCGGTTTGTCTTTTGGGGCGAAATTTTGTGGGTGAGTTGTTTAGTTGGTTGGCTGGGTCTGGGTTTTTTGCAAACTGGAATCGGCAGTAAGGCCAGTAATCCAGCAGCAAAAGAACGAACGGCAAAGTAACCAGCATAGATTTGGCCATCAAACCCAGGGCAAAAAAGAGCAGGGTAATTGCGTACCAGGCTTTAGCGGAAGATTTAACATAGTAAAAATAGGCGGCGAGGGTAAGAATCCCCATCAGGGCGCTGAGGAGGTCCTTACGCTCGGCGACCCAGGCGACCGACTCGACGTGCAAAGGGTGCAAAGCAAAGAGGGCGGCGACGAAGGCACTACGCCAGAGGGAGCCGGTCATCAGACGCAAGACCCACAGCAGCAGCAGGGAATTGGTCAGGTGAAAGATTAAATTGACCAGATGATGCCGGCCGGGGGCGGGGCCGAAAAGCTGACAATCCAGCATGTGACTGATCCAGGTGAGGGGATGCCAGTTGCTGGCATAGGATCGGGTGAAGGCCCAGACGATATTTTTTTCGGTTAAGCCGGTAAAGACATGCGGATTTTCGGTAACGTATTTCTGGTCGTCATAAGAGTTGAATTCAAAGTGTCGCACCGGCCAGTACACCGCCAGGGTGATAACGGCCAGGGCGAGATAAACAGCGAAAGAATAATATCGGTTAGTTTTGCTAATCATCATAATGCATTGTCAAATAAGCAGTAATCTTTTGTAGAGAGCACACTTTTTAAATAGGTACGATGTAAATAGCATAATACCGTCGAAGGTGTTTTTTCACAAGGGGTTGGATTATGATAAACCAACTAACGTTGGCCAGGCCTTGCCTGGAGGATCACAGACCCGTTCTCCCAGCCCGCTGCGACGCGTTGCATCGCATCGCGGCGAGCAGAGCGAGGGCTAACTGGGAAGATAAGAAGAATTATTGCGTGTGGGGGCAGAATGGATTATTATCAGACGAATATTATGGGCGAAGACAAAACAGACTGAGGTATTCGATATGGCAAATATTGATTGGATCGTAGTGGCGTTATTTTTCGTGCTGATCATCGGCGTGGGGGTTTTTTCGCGTCGATACATGAAAAGCGTAGCGGACTGGCTGGTGGCGGGCAGGGGAGTGGGACGTTACCTGGGGATCGTAGCAGATACGGGACAGGCGACGGGGCTGATGACAATCGTGGCGTGGATGCAGACGACGTACGGGGCAGGACCTTCCTACTGGTGGAACATCATATTGACGGTATCCTTCGGCATGATACTGGCGGTGACGGGGTGGGGAGTATATCGGCTGCGGGAAACCAAAATCATGACGCTGAACGAGCTGATCGAAAAGCGATACAGCAGGAAGCTGCGGATATTCAGCGGGTTTATCTGTTTTCTGTCGGGGGTGATCAATATGGGGATCTTCCCGATCGTCAGCGGGCGGTTTCTGGTATATTTTTGCGGCTTGCCGGAGCACGTGGCGGTGCTGGGGATGTCGATCCCGACAGTACATATCATCACGGCCTTAATCAGCATTATCGCGGTATTGTTCTGTTTTGTGGGTGGGCAGGTGTCAATCGTGATAACCAATTTCCTGCAGACGGCGATTATGATGATTATGTACCTGGTGGTGGGGGTGGTGGTATATCGGGCGGTGAGCTGGTCGAACGTGGAAGCGGCGTACCTGGCCCAGCCAAATATGAACGAGCTGGTGAATCCGACGAATTTACACGGGGATTTCAACCTTATTTTTTATATTACGCTGGCGTTTTCGCTGTTTTACAACCGGATAGTGTGGGCGCCTAATACTATATGCGGTCAGTCGGCGATCGACCCGCGAGAAGCGAAGATAATGGTGCTGTGGGCGTATTTGCGGACGACGGTGGGTGTGGGACTATTGTGTTTCACGGGAGTAGCGTGTTTTGCCTACATGAATCTGCCGATCTTCGAGGATAAGGCGGCAGTGATTAGGGAGTCACTGGCGAATATATCCAATCCCCAGATATACAAGCAGATGGTGGCGCCGGTATTCCTGGCGAAACTGATGCCGGCGGGCCTGACGGGGCTGCTGGTGGCGGGGATGCTGGCGGCGTTTATCAGTACCCAGGACGCGTATCTCTTAGCGTGGGGCGGGGTGTTCATTCAGGACGTGGTTATGCCGCTGCGGAAAAAGCCGCTGGGCACCAAACAGCATATCTGGCTGCTGCGTTGGGCGGTAATCGGGATCGCTATTTTGATTTTCCTGTTTGGGATCTTTTATCGGGAGACGGAATATCTGGTGATGTTTATGTTCCTGACATTCGCCATTTTTACCAGCGGGGCGGGGGTGACGATTCTGGGGGGATTGTACTGGCGACGAGGCAACAGCGCCGGGGCGTGGGCGGCGATGATTACCGGTACGACACTGCCGATCGCCGCGATTTTCTTACAACAGATATGGACCAAGGTGGAGTTTTTGCGGAGTTACGCGGAAAAGTTTCCGCTGTCGGGAGTGGAAATAGCCCTGCTGTCGAGCTTGACCAGTATCGTGGTGTATGTGCTGGTTTCCTGGCTGACGACGGCGAAGTTCCGGCTGTTCGATCTGGATGAGCTGCTGCATCGCAAGGGCGGGGTGAACGTCGAGGTGGCGCTGAAGATGAAGGGGACGGGCAACTGGTTTTTCCAGCATTTCTATCAGATTATGTGGGTGGTGGCGATAGGGCTGACGGGAGCGGTTGTCGTGACGATGGCGTATAACGTGATATACGAAGACCGGATATCACCGCTAAGGTGGCTAAATTTCTGGAAGTACTGGATATTTATCATGTTCTTCGCGAGCGTGCCGCTGACCTTCTGGCTGATCGGGGGGGGAATACGCGATATGTTTCGGTTATTCAAACGGCTGGCGCGGGAAAGAGTGGATGAAAGAGACGACGGCTTCGTAGCGGCAGCAAAAACTACCGGGAAATGAGAAGCAGCCAGACCGGAATGAGAATGCAAGGCAGAACCGGCGGAATAGCTGATGGTCAAGTTTTGGTCTTAAGCGATTTCAGGATGGGCATATTCTTTTCAATCAACTGAATTCTCTGCTCGACGCAGGCATGGGTGCGGAGTGGGTCTTCGGGGGTGTTGATGACGTAATCGAGCAATTTTTCGACGGTGGTGGTGGCGACGTGGAGGCGGGTGTCGGAGGAGGCGTAATAGATGAAGAGGTCGCCGTTATCGCGGGGGATCCAGCCGTTGCCGAAGAGGACGTTGGAGACGTCGCCGACGCGTTCGGGGCCCTCCGGGGCAAGCAGGTAGCCGGCGGGCTTGTGAATGACCTTTTGCGGTTCGTCGAGCTGGGCTAAAAAGGCATACAGAACATAGCGCATGCCGGCGGCGGTGTTCCGCACGCCGTGAGCGAGGTGCAGCCAGCCCTGGTCGGTTTTGATGGGGGCGGGGCCTAGGCCGTTTTTGATCTCAGTGATGGTGTGATACTGCCGGCTGTCCAGGATGGTCTCCTTTGCGATGACGGCGTGCTCGATGTCATCGACCAGGCCGAAGCCGATGCCGTCACCGGCGGATTCCATGAACTGCTCCTGGGGGCGGGTGTAAAAGGCGTATTTGCCGTTGACGAATTCGGGGTGGAGGACGGCGTTACGCTGCTGGGAGGAGGGGGTCTTAATGTCGTCGAGTCGCTGCCAGGAGCGGAGGTCTCTGGTGCGGACGATGCCGCACTGGGCGATGGCGGCGGAGATGCTGCCTTTGGGAGCGTGGGGGTCCGGGCGTTCGGTGCAGAAGATGCCGTAAATCCAGCCGTCCTGGTGGCGGACCAGCCGCATATCGTACACGTTGGTGTCGGGATTGTCGGTTTCCGGCAGAAGGATGGGATAATCCCAAAATGTAAAGTTATCAATTCCGGTGGGACTTTCGGCGATGGCGAAAAAGGACTTTCGGTCGGCGCCTTCGACGCGGGCGGCAAGGCAAAACTTACCTTCCCATTCGATGGCCCCGGCATTAAAGACGCAGTTAACTCCCATTCTTTCCATAAGGTGAGGATTGGTCTGGTAATTGAGGTCGTAGCGCCAGAAAAGTGGGGTGTGGGCGGCGGTGAGGACCGGATATTCATAACGATCGAACACGCCGTTGCCGAATTCCATTTTGCGGTTTTTGCGTTCGATCAGTTGGTTGTGCTCCTGGAAGAGGAGGGCGAGTCTTTTTTCAAAGACATTCTTATCCATCTTAAACAATCTCCTTCCGATTTATATATTGGCTATGAGCCGGCGGTTTCGGCGAGGGCCGGCTCGGGGGTGTCGATTTTTTTGTATTCTTCGAGTTTGTCATACCAGTTGTACTTCAGGATAATCGAAGTAATAACCAGGACAGCGGCAGCGACCCACATGGCCCGAAATTCCCGGATGACCAGGTAAATGGGGACGACCATGAGCATTAACTGCCAGATAATACCGACGCAAACATTAATCATGTCGCGATAAAAGTTGGTGTTTCTCAGGAAAGCGGGGTTTTCCCGGATGACTTTTTCGTAAACGGGTTTCCAGAATCCCCAGGGGCGAACGCGGATGTAAAAGTTTTTCAGGGTTTCATCACTTTCCGGCGGGGTCATCAAACTGGTGATGATCGAGGCGGCAGTGCTGACAACCAAAATGATGGGAAAACCGTTCAGGGCGGAGAGTTTCGGTAAGGCTACGGGCAGGATCATGGCACAGGCAATACCGGTAACCATACCCAGGAAATAGCCGAAACCGTTCAGCCGCCACCAATACCATTTCAAGACATTGGGGGCCATGTACCCACCCCACAAGGCGGCGACGATCCATTTGGTAATCGTATCAATCGACTGCGCCTTAAAACCGAAGGCGATACCGGCGATAACCACCAGAATCGTGCAGATGTAACTCATGGCAACGTATCTTTTGTCCGAGGCGCTGGAATTGATGTAGCGTTTGTAAATGTCATTGACGACATAGGAAGCGCCGCAGTTGACGGTACAACTGAAGGTGCTCATGAAGGCGGCCAAGAGCCCGGCGACGACAATTCCCATAACGCCCACCGGAATAAAGTTATTTAAAACGAAGGGGAGAATCTGTTCAAAATCCACATTGGAGCCCATAGCGTTGAGTTGGGAGCTGTAAAAGACGAGGCCCAGCACGCCGATGCCGGCGATCATCAGGTAGCGGGGGAAAAACAGGGCTAAGTTTACCGAAAAGCTCATCTTGGAGGCCTCTTTGGGGCTGCGGGTGGAGAGAATCTTCTGCATGTCATAGTTGGGGGCAGGGCCGGCCATACTGACGAGGAAACCTTTAAAGAGAATCATAAAAAAGAATATGGTAAACAAGGAATAACCGTCGGCGGCGATCTTATTGTTGACCTCAGCGATCAGATTGGACCAGTCCAGATTGAGTTTCCAGCCGAAAAAGAGCTCCTTCCAGCCGTGCGGTACCACGGCGGAGATGTCCGCGGCGCTGGTCCGGGTGATAGCGATCACGGCGATAAATACGGAAGTGATGGTCATCAGGGAAAACTGGATGAGGTCGGTTATCACGACGCTGAACATACCGCCCAAAATGGTGTAAACGGTGGTGACGCCCATGAAGGCAATGGCGTAAACGTGGGGCGAGACGTCCCAGGGCAGAAAGACCTTCGCGAATTTGCCGATGCCCTGAAAGTCGTAGGCCAGAAAACCAACTACGCTGATGAGAGCGTAGATAACCACGCTGATGTGGGAAAGCTCGGATCCCATCCCCTTGCCAAATCTGGTTTTAATCCACTCGGCGCCGGTCATGACGTTGGAGCGCCTCAGCCAGGCGGCCAGGTAGATCATCAAAAAGACCTGGTTGAACATCGGCCAGAGCCAGGGAATCCAGGCGCTTTTTAAGCCATAGATGAACATCAGAGTTACCAGCCACATCGTGCCGGTAATATCAAACATCCCGGAGGCGTTGGCTACGCCGAGATAGTACCAGGGGATAATTTTTCCCCCGAGAAAATAGGAATCCAGATTTTTTGAGGCTCGCTTCGAGAGAATCACGCCGATCAGTATCATGGCCACTATGTAACCGAGGATAATGGCGATATCAACGGGATGTAACTGCATCAAAAATTCTCCTTACCGAAACTGGTAACCCCCTCATATTTAGAGGCTTATCTCAACAAAGCCAATTACCACTTTACTTGTAATTTTTCATATTATGATGATTTTTTCCTCATTTGCAACAGGAAATTCAGGGCGGAATTATTTGCCAATGGGCCGTGGTAAAATTGTGCTTTGCATAATAGTACTTGTGGGACATTTGGGCGGTAATTATAATAAGTCGCATATTAAGCGGCTGATATAAGTTAATCACTCAGGCAATATAAACAAGTTATAGTTTTTATCTATTTTGCAATGGAGTTATCATGATGGCGTATGTTAATACCGAAAGAAGTTTGGCAAAGATTTTGCTGTTAGGGGGTATAATATCAGGAATAACAAATTTCTTATGGGCGGCTGATCCTTCATTTTACGTCAAAAAAGACACGTGGCAGGATACGGTTTTAGCCACCCGGCAGAAACAGATTGAAGAGTTGAAAATCCCCGATCGGGCGCAGCAGCGGGCGGACCAGAAAAAAATGTGGCAGTTAGTAGAGCAAGATTTCCCAACCCTTTCCGTCAGCCAGGAGATGCAGATGGAAAAAGACGCCCGCGTCTGGGACCAGGACTGGCCGGAGGGTGACCTGGCGGTGGTGGCCCAGCGATACGCCAACGCCGTCCGCAGAACACTCGCCTATGTTTCCGAACCATCGGCCCCCGATTATGCCCGGCAGGCCCAGGAACTGGCTAAAAAGGTTAAAACCAGCGGTGACCTGGAGGCGGTCCGCCAGCTTTACTATAAGTCGCATGACTATATGGATAAGGTGATTCTGGACGAAGCTCAGGAGGGCATCAAGAAAAATCGCATGGGAACGCTGGTTATCAAGGCGGCGGCCAATACCCCGGTCAAAGTCAATCAGCTCAAGCATGATTTTCTCTTCGGCTCAGCCCTGGATGCCATCATGTGGAGCGTGCCAGAAGATTACCAAGACGTAAGAGATTGGCCGCTGGATTTCGCGTATTATAAGGATCCCAGCCAGATTGAATTTGTTAATGCCCATTGGGAGAAGTATTTCCAGATGGTCAAGGAGAATTTCAACCACGCGGTACACCGCAACGCCATGAAATGGCATAATACTGAGTGGAAGGAGCCGGGCAATATCTATTATACCGCGGCGGACCGGGTGGCATGGTGGTGCCAGAAAAACGATATTTCGATGCGGGGCCACTGTGTGACATGGGGGGCAAAAACTCTGATACAAGACTGGCTGAAAAAATTGGATAAAGACCAGTTACGCTGGCAAATTCATCAGCGGATCCGCGACGTTATGAACCGGTACAAAGGCCGAATCGAGGAATGGGACCTGAACAACGAAATGGTCAGTTGTCGATGGTATCGCGATCAATTAGGCGACGAGATTATCGGCGACATGTTCCGCTGGGCTAAAGAGGCTAATCCCGACGCGGTGCTTTTTCTGAATGATTACTACATCCTGACGGGCGATTGCCTGGAAGCCTACGTGGCCCAGATTCGCGATTTCCTGGGCAAAGGTTATCCGGTAGGCGGGATCGGCGTACAGTCACATGCCTGGGGAAATGACGTCAATCTGGGCAAGATCCGCCGAGGGCTGGATGAGCTTTCGCAGTTCAATCTGCCCATCAAGAGCACCGAGTATATTCCCGACTACAATACCAATAGCGATGAATATAAGGCCCGGCTGATGGGTGAATTTTTCCGGGTTTGCTTCGGCGAGCCGCAGGTGACGGGGATCGTCTTTTTCGGCTTTTGGGAAGGGGCCCATTGGCAGCCGAAACACGCCCTCTACAAACTGGACTGGACGCCCACGGCGATGGCGAAGATGTACCGCCATCTGGTATTCGAAGAATGGTGGACGCGATTCGAGGGGAAAACCGATGAGAACGGTCTGTGCCGGGTGCCGGTCTTTTACGGCAGGCACCAGGTAGAAGTAAACGGACGCGATATAACGGTTGATTTCCCCAAGAGCCAGGGCAAAGAAATGATAGTTACAGTTGAGACGCAATAACCGTTCGAGCTAGTAACTAAATAATATGTAGTTTAGTTCTTCTGGTAAGGCAGGATGTTGTAATATACGGTTTCGTATTTCCAACAGCCGAGCTTTACCGCGCGGATGGCTTTTCTCGCCTCCTGGACATAATCGATGAGATCCGGATTGTCGGCGTAATCCTGTCCTGTCTGCTGGTACCATTTGACGAGATATGATCCGAAGATGGTCGCCCCGCCGTGATGGCCTCGCTCCCATAGCTTAATCGAAAATAAAATATCGGCTACCTCCGGGCAGGGCAGTTGCAGGTTGTCGTCATCAAAAAGCGATTCCAGACGCTGCACCACCTCCACCATATCGTGATGATACAATTCCTGCGGGGTTTTATCCTCGATTACCGCATGATATTCGGTTTTCAACTCCTCCAGATTGTTGGCCATATCATCGAAAAAGGCCTGGAAGGCGGGTTTGCCGGATTCTTTGTCCTTCCAGGATGTTATCTTAGCTTCCATTTGCCGGATGAAACTCTCATATTCTTCCAGCCGATTTTTTATTACCAGAAAGGTTCGACTAAAGTCGTCCATCACCTGGTGAAAGAACTGGCGCTGGCGTATTTGAATGCCGGGCCGGCTGCGGCTGAAGACGTCGCACAGAAATCGTCTGCCGATGCACCAGTTTATGCCTATCTCATCCAAGGGCCGGTCGGGCAGCCGGGGGTGCTCCTTAAAGACGTCGATGGTGCCGGCCAGATACCGCCGGGCAAATTCCACCGGGGTAATTGAGTCGCCTTCCAGGGCGTAGATCAGGACCTTGCCGCAGGGAGAAATCTTTTTACTCAGATGAAAGATCGCTTTGTCCTTGTTATAGGTAACAGGATAGGTATATTCACCGTAGATAGGCCAGATATTTTTATTGCCTTTAGCCAGGAAGGGAAAGGTCATCATAAATTCGCCGCCCAGCAGCAGTTGGGTTTGCCAGCGGGCCTCGAAGGGGATTTTCCAGTCGATGGTAACGTCTTTTTCGAAAAAACGGTTGTCCAATTGCTCTTCGTGCCAGATTCCGGATGCGGCGAGCCTGCCGAGGTAGATGGTTTTGCCGTCCAGCGCAATCCGCAGCGCCGGAAAAAGGTCTTCTTCCGCTTGGTTCTTATCTCGCAAAAGGCTTAACTTCTGTCCCTCCTGCGGCCAGGCGCATATCAGGATGGCGTTTTCCCCTTTTAAGAGACCCATAAAAATATTTTCCGCCGGCAGATAGAGAGCATCGCCGTGGGGATTTATTTTTGGGTCGTAGATGTTACTGTTGAGATATCGGCAGGGAATCACCCCGTAGGCGATGGGGGCATAAACCAGTAACCCGGTCATATTCTCCCGCGGGTTTATCTGGACGGCGCCGTTTTGATCAAAAATAAATTCACCCTGGATATGCCTATCGCCGGCGGTTAAGGTTGCCGTTATTTTTACGTTTTCCTCGGTTTGCTGGGTCGCTTCACAATTTATGATACTTTCCGCTTTAATCTGCTCCGAGAAGAAAGGGACAATTTTTATCGTTTCTTCCTTGCCCGCAGCCAATTTGGAGACAATTAAAAGCGATCCCTCTTTTTGACTGAATTGCCCGAGCCAATTATCTCCTTCTACAGCTAACACCCCGCTTACCGCCTGATCGTCTTTAACGGTTATTTTCGCCCATCCTGCCGGCAGGGGGATAAAAAGCATGATTAAAAAAGGATAAAATATGACAAATTCGCACCGCTTCACGATTAACCTCCGGCTTGTCCGATAGTTTTCGCCTCAACTAAATTTTGGATTTATCTTTCCTATATTTTAACCTATCAGTCATCCCTTGAAAAGTTATATTCTTTTGAGCGTATTTGGCCTGGAAGAACCAATAAAAAAGGCCCCGCTAAATAGCAGGGCCTTTCGGTTTTCAAGCGGTCTGGCTAGAGGGGATTTACGTTGGTCGCACATGGGCCTTTTTTGCCCTCGCCGACCTCAAACTCGACCTTTTGGCCTTCATCGAGCGATGCGTAGCCTTTGGCCTTTATTTCAGAATGATGGACGAATAAATCTTTGCTGCCATCATCCGGAGTGATAAATCCGAAACCTTTGCTTGCGTTAAACCATTTTACTGTACCTGTACTCACTGACAAATCTCCTGGGCCTGTTATAGGCCATTCAAAAATATCTCTCATTTTTAACTTATTGGGGGCATATCCTTGAGAGATGTAGGAATATTCCCTCATTTTTAATAAACGCTATTAAAGCACAATAATTAAAATATGCAACAAATAAATATTAATTTTCTAAGTACTTTCGTACTTTTTTCTTGAGTAACATTAGCCCTAATTGACCGAAGGGGGTAAACCGGTTTTACTCCCGCAACTCAAATCTGCGAGGTTTCTTTCTTTATGCCTTCAATTTTTTAGCTATCTGGGCTACCCGTCGGCCCAGAAAACGCGAGATATCCAGGTCCTGGGTGGTTGGCGATAGCTCTCCTTTAGCGCCGGCGATGGTAGATGGTCCGTAGGGCGTGCCGCCGCGGGCCTCGGCATGGAGCATTCCCGGCGCCGAGTAAGGAACGCCGACGACAATCATCCCCAGATGTAACAATGGCACCATCATCGTGAGCAAGGTGGTCTCCTGTCCGCCGTGGGTGGAACCGGTGGAGGTAAACACGCCGGCGGGTTTGCCCTCAAAAACGCCTTCCTGCCAAAGCTGAGCGCTGGAATCAAATATTTGCTTCATCTGGGCGGACATGTTGCCGAAACGGGTTGGACTGCCGAAGACAAAGCCGTCTGCCTCGCGAAAATCATTGGGGGTGCAGAGTGGAATATCCTTTTGCTGATTAAGGACCTCACGAGCCGTACTATCGCCGGCGATGAATTTTTTCACCACTTCAAAATCATCCGCCCGGCGGAGCACCGCCTCGACCCCGTCGATTGATTTAATCCCGTCAACTACCGCCTGGGCCATTTTGAATATATGACCGTACATGGAATAGTACACTACTAGAACTTTCATAAGCGGCACTCCTCTAAATATTTTGTTACTTTAATGAAAAACTTGATGAGCTGTTTGCCCAAAAATGACTTTCACATTATATTTTATATCATATCCGTGTTGACTGACCAGTAAAAAATCGCAGCGTTTTAGTCCACAAGAATAAGGCCGTAATAATTCGGACATTGACCGGTAGTTTGGAGCACTTCTATAGGAAAACCGGCTTTTCTCGACGTAGTGAAAACATCAATTCCGCAGGCTTCCATCGAAGGTCTGGCCCGCTGGGGATACTTGCATCGGCCGGATTCCACGGGGCAGGATCGGCAAAAATAACAAGGTCCCGATCCCAGGGCGAAAACCTTCCATGCGCCGCGTAAAAAAATGCTTTTTTCCAGATCGGCAACAATAGCTTTAACCTTTGCCCTGGCGTCAAAATGAATCAGTATCGCTCGGTGGTAATCGTCCAGAATCTGGCGCGTTTGCCGGGGCGTTGGGGTAAAAGGGGGGCAAACCAGGCACTCGCCATAGCCGCCGCAGCCGAACTGACATTTCAAGCGCACCCAGGCGGCGGTTATCACATCGGAAGGAGAAATTATGCGTAAATCCTTTACCCCCGATTTTCCTTTTATCATCTCGACCAACTGCTTATTGGATAATTTTTTATTCCGGCCGGGATTATTAATTGATTTGCGTATCGTAGAACTCATTTAAATGATTATCCTTTGTTCATAAAAATTAATCATTGCAAAAGACATTTCTTACCAACGTGCCAATTTGTCAAATTAATATTATAGCATTATATGGCCAGCCAGGCTAGATTTTCTAATTATTGTCTCATTGACCTCGGCAGGCATAAATTCTAATTACTCTGGCTTGACGGATTTGCGGTATTAGGATATATTAACCATTGTTATTATGGGCAATTCCTTATATAAGCTTGAACGAAAAATATTGATTATCTAACTGGTTTGAGTGCAAATTATGTTAAAATAATCTGCGAAAGTAAACGAAAATGAAGGTTAATAAAAAAGAAGTTCGCAAGAAACCTCAAATAATTAAATATTCTTTCTTAAAAATCTTGACCGGGTCCGATTTGTCACAGCGGCGCTTGCCCCTGATGTCGGCACAAAGCATCAATCCCGGTCCGGTCGTTTGGCTTACCGCCTGTGTTCATGGTGACGAGGTGGGCGGTAGCGTAATTATCCATGATATTTTTAAGAAAATAACAAAAAATCCCTTATTAAAAGGCAGCCTTTTTGCCTTCCCCCTGATGAACCCTATTGGTTTTGAGGCGGCCTCGCGCAACATTATCTTTAGCGAGGAAGACCTTAATCGCTTCTTTCCCGGCAGTAAAGATGGTTCCCTGGCGGAACGGATCGCCGATCAGACATTTTCCACCATCAAAGCCACCAATCCCACCTTGGTTTTGGACCTTCATAATGACTGGAGAAAATCCATTCCCTATACTTTACTTGATCCTGATCCCGGCCCCGATCATCGGGATGCCTATGAAAAGACCAAAATCTTTTGTAAAAAGACGGGATTTTTGGCGATTTATGACAGCGATGGATTCAAAAAGACCCTTTCATATAGCTTACTGCTGCACGACGTACCCGCCTTGAGTCTGGAATTGGGCGAATCACACATTATAAGCGAAAAAAATATCGAATATGGCATTAAATCCGTTTGCAATATTCTGGCTCATCTGGGAATGATCGAGCCCGACGCCGATCCTTTTAGTTATCCCGTTCCCGAGGAGTTTAGATCTCATATCCTTGCCTATTCCCAAAAACCGCTCTGCTCCACCAGTGGAATTATCAGATTTTTGGTCAAACCGGGCGAAATTGTCAAAAAAGGCCAGCTCCTGGGAAAAATCTATAATACTTTCGGCAAACTTATGGAAAATATAATCTCCTTACACGACGGCATCATTTTGGGTAATACCGATTCTTCCGTAGCTTTTCCCGGCGCCTCAGCTTTTGCCTTTGGCGTCACAGCGAAAAATACCCCTGCCGATAAACCAAAATAATTATTTGGCGTTAACCAGCCGCGCCGCCAAAAAGGACAAGTTCATTTACGGGAGAAATAGCCGTTATGTTTTTACTGGTGCTGTTGCGACATGGTGAAAGTCTCTGGAATAAAGAAAACCGTTTTACCGGCTGGACGGACGTCGATTTATCACCCCAGGGAATAAAAGAGGTGGAGATAGCCGGCGAAATCCTGCGGAAGGAAGGCTTTGTCTTCGATGTCGCCTTTACCTCCGTATTAAAAAGAGCGATCAGAACCCTCTGGATCACCCTGGAGGAGATAGACCACATCTGGCTGCCGTATTACTGCTCCTGGAGATTGAATGAAAGACACTACGGCGCCCTGCAGGGCTTGAATAAAGCTCAGACCGCCGACCAATATGGAGAGGAACAAGTCCTGCTTTGGCGAAGAAGCTACGATGTCCGGCCGCCGGCGCTGGCGAAAACCGACCCGCGCTATCCCGGCTTCGATCCCCGCTATAAGGATTTGGACGAAAAAGATTTGCCCTTAGCGGAGAGTTTAAAAGATACCGTTGCCAGATTTTTACCCTATTGGCATCAGACAATAGCCCCGACCATCAAATCAGGGAAAAAGGTGCTTATTTCCGCCCACGGCAACAGCTTAAGGGCTTTGGTGAAATACCTGGATGGAATTTCCGATAAGGAAATAGTCAAATTAAATATCCCTACCGGCGTCCCCCTGGTTTACGAGCTTGATAAAGATGTAAGAAGAATTAAAAGCTACTATCTCGGCAACCCAAAGGCAGTTGAAAAAGCCGTTCAAGCAACTGCCGACCAGGCGAAAACAAAGAAGCAGTAAAGCGCTTTGATAGGGATAACCGCAATGTTCATATGTCCCAATTGTAAGAAATATCTCAGGAAAGCAGGGAATAGATACGGGGATTTTTGGTCATGCTCATCATGCTCCGGAAGAGCCGTAACTTTCGAAGTTGCTCGAGATGTAATATCTCCGCCTGTCGTAAATAGACTATGGCAACAAGCAAAATCCGGAGTTTACCCTTATAAAAGAAAATGTCCCGCTTGTAATTGTTTGATGAAAGAAGTGCCGATTTATAATGCAGAAAAGACAGAATATATAGATGTGTGCCCGGTGTGCCATTTAGTTTGGTTTGATGCAAACGAATTTGAGAACCTTCCCAAAATCCCTTTTGATGAGTTGCCCTCGAATAATCTATCGCCCCAAGCCAGGGAAAGTGTCGCACTGGCGAAACTGGAGATTCTAAAACAAACCCAGGAGAGAGAAAAAATCGGCAGCAGCACACCGGATGAATGGTGGGAGCTCATACCGGCAATTTTTGGATTACCTATCGAATACAATGACACCCAGCTCAAGTATAAACCCTTACTTACCTGGATTCTGTCTGTTGTTATTGCCATAGTTAGCGTGGCTGCCTTTTTCAATCTTGAAGAAACGGTGAGAAATTGGGGATTAATACCGGCCGAGTTTGCCCGGCACTATGGTCTGACGTTTATAAGTTCATTTTTCCTGCACGGTGGAGTTTTTCACTTGGTGGGTAATCTTTATTTCCTCCTGGTCTTTGGCGATAACGTAGAAGACGTTTTGGGAAAGTGGCGTTATGCATTGCTGATTATCGGTGCTTTAATGATGGGCGATATTCTACATATTATGGCAAACCCCCATTCTGGCATTCCTTGCATAGGAGCAAGCGGAGGTATCTCCGGAATCATTACCTACTATGCTCTGAAATTCCCCAGGGCACATATTGGTATTTTATTTCGATTCGGATTCTACTTCCGATGGGTCCGTCTGCCGGCTTCAATTATGTTATTTTTCTGGATACTGATGCAGTTTTTTATTACCTATCTGCAGATGGGTGGTTTTAGTGATGTTTCTGCCCTGGCGCATTTGGGTGGTGCTGCGGTGGGATTTGTATTCTGGTTGATACAAAAGTGAGCATTATGAATTTGTCCGAATTCTGCCGTTGGTTCTGAAAAATACTATTGACATACATCGGTCTGCAAGTAAGAATTTAGGCAGAAGCACTTCATTTGATGAGCGGATTATGACCAAGCGAAAAAAAACTGATTATCAAGATAATCGTACCCAGGCCCTGCTGGAGATGTCGCGGGCCTTAGGCTCCACCTGCCAGCTCGATGATCTGCTGAACATGGTCGTTCGCTATTCCATGGAATTACTGAACGCGGAACGCGCGACATTATTTCTCTACGATAAAGAGCACCATGAGTTATACAGTCGGATAGCGGAAGGCGCCAAGGGACTGCGAATCCCGGCCGACGCCGGCCTGGCCGGGGCGGCGGCGGTCACTCTCAAGGTTATAAATGTACCCGACGCTTATGCGGATGAAAGATTTAATCGGAAAGTGGATGAGCAGACCGGCTATCATACCCGCAGTATTTTATCCTGCCCTTTAACCGATTATGAGGGACAATTAGTCGGGGTATTGCAGGTTTTAAATAAAAGAAAAGATACTTTCAATGAAGACGATATATCGTTAGCCGAGGCGCTATCCGCCCAGGCGGGCGTCGCCCTGCAGCGGGCCCATCTGTTGGAAGAGTACCTGGAGAAAAAACGTCTGGAGGATTCGCTGCGGATCGCCCAGGAAATTCAGGAAAAATTACTGCCCCGTCAGGCTCCGCATTGGGAGGGCTTTGATATCGCCTGCTGGAACCGACCCTGCGACGCTACCGGGGGCGATTATTGTGATTTTCTGCCCCTCGACCACGAGCGCCTGCTGATTACCCTGGGCGATGTCAGCGGTCACGGTATCGGACCGGCCCTTATCTCCTGCGCGACCCGGGCGATGCTGCGGGCCTTGAGCAGTGTGGAAAAAAATATTGAGCAGGTAATGCAGCGGGTAAATCACCTGATAAAGGCTGATCTGCCGGATAACCGCTTCGTAACCGCTTTTACGGGGATTTTGCACAGCAAAAAGGCCCAGCTTCATTATTGCAGCGCCGGACAAGGCCCCTTGCTTTGGCTGCATGCCCAAAGTAAAAATCAAAACAACAAAGACGACAATCAAAAAAACAAAGTGGATATCCTGGGTGCGGGTGCTATCCCGATCGGCATCATAGATGATTTGGGAGATTTGCCTCCGCAAGTAATTACATTACGCGAGGGGGATATATTCGCACTGTTAACAGACGGTTTCTATGAATGGTCGCGGGAGGACGGCGAGTTGTTCGGCGTGCAAAGAGCGATAGATGTAATCCGCCAAAATCAGCAACGAACCGCCGGCCAAATACTTGAGGCTATCAAAACCGCGGTGGAAAAATTCGCTGACAGCAAACAAAAAGACGATCTGACCGCAATTATTATCAAAAAATCACCCGCGCAGACTTGAAAAAACCTTATGATTTTATTACCTGAAACATAATGGCCTAACTGCTTTTGTTAAAAGACGTTACGGGCGGCATGCGATTTATTTTGACTAAAATTTAGTTTTTTCCGGAAATAGTTATGAACATATGTTCATAATTAGGGTATAATAATTATATGCCAAGACCATGTAAAAATCGATTTGTTTCAGGCTGGCCCGGCTCGGTCGTGTATAAACCGGCGGGAATCCCCGCAAGAACTTTGGATTGGCTTAGTCTCGGATTAGATGAGTTCGAAACGATACGTCTGCTTGATTATCAGGGGCTGGATCAGGAAAAAGTTGCCGAGCTGATGGGAATATCCCGGCCAACAGTGACCCGCATTTATGCCAGCGCACGTAAGAAAATTGCGGAGGCTTTAACTGAAGGCAAAGCAATCTCTATTGAAGGAGGACCTGTCGAAGGCGCCGGCTTCCCCCAGATGCCGCAGGATCCGGCCATGGGCCGGAGTGGCGGACGAAGATGGCGGGGCGGCAGATGCCCATAAAATTTTCGGATAAAAAGAAAGGAAAAATCGATGAAAATTGTAATAACAGCGCAGGGACAGGATTTGTCCAGCCAACTTGATCCCAGATTTGGGCGGGCAAAGTGGCTGATCGTTATTGATACTGAAACGAATGATTTTCAGGCCCATGACAATATTATGAATTTGAATGCAGTTCAAGGGGCTGGGATTCAGACCGGACAGAACATAGCGAATCTTGGTGTTGAGGCGGTGATAACCGGCAATGTAGGTCCAAATGCTTTTAAGACGCTCAATGCTGCCAATGTAAAAGTATTTCTCGCTGAGGGGCAAACTGTTGCCGAAGCAATCGATTTATTTAAAGCAGGAAAATTAAAAGAGGTGGACCAGGCCAATGTTAGAGGACATTGGGCATAAAAATAAACGGAAGATGGAAATATATGATAACTTATTTAATTAAAGAAAGAGGTTTAATTATGCCAAGAGGCGACGGTACAGGTCCGACAGGTCAAGGCCCCGGCTCAGGCAGGGGCAAGGGACGAAGACAAGGTAAAGGCAGGATGGGCGGAGCATTTGCCGCGGGACCAGGCGGCAGTTGTGTATGTCCGAGCTGCGGCCATAAAGTCCCTCATACTGCCGGACAGCCTTGCAATGCAATAAGCTGTCCGAAATGTGGAACGAAAATGACAAGAAGCTAAAATTTTATGGAAGGAGATTTATTATGCCAGGTGGAGATAGAACAGGCCCCTTGGGTTTAGGGCCAATGACAGGCAGAGCCGCGGGTTTTTGTGCCGGCTATCCAGGGCCGGGTTATGCAAATCCTGTTGGCGGAAGCGGATTTTCTGGGCGCGGTAGAGGCTTTTTTGGTCGCGGCGGCGGTCGCGGCTGGAGAAACTGGTTCAATGCTGGCGGATTACCGGGCTGGTCGAGGCAAGGCGCGGTCTGGCCGGAGCCAGGCAGCCCTATGAAGACGGCTGAACAGGAGATGCAAGCCTTGAAGCAACAGGTGCAAATGCTGCAAAGCTCGCTGGATGAAATCAATACTCGCATCGCAGAACTGAAAAAGGAAAAACCGTGAACAATAAAGAATTACTGGAAAATCACGAGCGGTATCTGGAAAAACTAAATCTTTATAAAGAATACGGCTACGACATCGAGCGGGAGCGGAATTTTATCCTGGAGCAGGCTAAGCCGATATCGGGCAAGATCCTGGAAGCCGGCGCCGGCAAGGGGCATTTCTCCCAGGTTTTAGCCCAGCAGGGGTATTCGTTTGTGGCGTTCGATCTCTCGCCGGAAGAACTGCACTTCGCCGAGCTGAACCTGGCGTACTACGGACTGGAAAAATTCGTGCAGTTCCAGATCGAAAACGCAGAACATACCAGCTTCGCGGATAAGAGCTTCGACGTAATATTCTCCGTTAATACCATTCATCATCTGAGCAATCCATACAAGGTGATTGATGAATTGGTGCGGCTGCTTCGGCCCAATGGCAAGCTGGTGCTGGCGGATTTTACTGAGGAAGGATTCAGAATCATCCGGCAGCTTCACGAGCGGGACGGTAAAACGCATGAAGAAGGCCAGGTTACGCTGGCAGAGGTCGAGGTATATCTGGCGAAAAAGGATTTCTCGATTAAAAAGGCCCAGGGCGTATGTCAGCAGGTGGTTCTGGCGGGAAAGGCGCAGGCGTAAGGGCTATGATGATCGCGATCGCTAGCGGTAAAGGCGGTACGGGAAAGACGACTATCGCCACGAACCTGGCTTATACCATTGCTCAAATGGGTAGGCGCGTTCAGTATCTCGATTGCGATGTGGAAGAACCGAACGGGCATATTTTTTTAAAGCCCAAAATCGAGAGCACTGAAGAAGTAACCGTTGACGTACCCCAGGTTGATATGAAAAAATGCACGGGTTGCGGCAAATGCGGTCAGCTTTGCCAGTATAGTGCAATAGTATCCTTAAAGGAGATGGTGCTCACTTTTGAGCAGTTATGTCACTCGTGCGGCGGATGTATGCTTGTATGTCCCGCAGAGGCGATCACAGAAAAACCGAAGAAAATTGGCTTTTTAGACCAGGGTTTTTCGGAATCGGAAGATGTTGAATTCGTTCAAGGCAGACTGGAAATAGGCGATGTGCGAACGCCAACTTTGATAAAGCAGGTTAAGCAAAAAGCGGTGAATGATGGAATTGTTATAATAGACGCTCCGCCCGGCACTTCCTGTCCGGTTATTGAAGCGGTAAAGAATACCGATGGTGTTTTGCTGGTGACCGAGCCTACGCCTTTCGGATTGAATGATCTTAAGCTGGCCGTCGAAATGATACGCAAATTACAGCTACCCTTTTCCTTAGTGATTAATCGTAGTGATATAGGTGATAATCGAGTACACCGGTACTGTAAGGAGCAAGGCATAGAGATTGTCATGGAATTGCCGGATGATCGGCAAATCGCGGAAGCTTACTCATCGGGTCAGATGATAGTGGAAGTATTACCTGAGTATAAAAAGCACTTCGCAAATCTGGCCCAAAAGATGAAGGTTTTATAAATGAAGGAAGTAGTGGTTATAAGCGGCAAGGGCGGCACCGGCAAGACCAGTATAGTGGCTGCTTTTGCGGCGCTCGCGAAAAATGCTGTTCTGGCGGATTGCGATGTTGACGCCGCCGATCTGCACCTGATTCTCCAGCCCAGGATTAAACAAACCACGGATTTTGTCGGAGGCAAACGCGCCTCTATTATTACTGAAAAATGCGTTGGTTGTCGTAAATGTGAAAACTATTGCCGGTTCCGGGCGATAAGCTTCGATGGCGCGGCCAATGACGTGGTGGGAAAAACCTGCGTAGTCGATGCGATATCCTGTGAGGGCTGCAAGGTATGCGTCGAGATATGCCCGGCGGAGGCAATCAAATTCGAAGATTGCATCAATGGCCGATGGTTCATCTGCGATACTCGTTTTGGCCCCATGGTTTATGCCAAACTGGGAATAGCCGAAGAAAACAGCGGCAAACTCGTAACCGTGATTCGCAAAGCAGCCCGAAAGATCGCGGAGGAACAAGGCAAGGATTTGATTATTGTGGATGGTTCGCCCGGAATTGGCTGTCCGGTTATTGCGTCGATTACCGCAGCGGACTTGGTTCTGGTGGTTACCGAGCCTACCCTTTCGGGTAAACATGATTTGCAGCGGGTGGCCCAGTTGACGGCAAATTTTAAAATCCCCACTCTGGTCTGCATTAATAAATCAGATATAAACCCGCTAATAGCGAAAGAAATTGAAAGAGATGCCGACCATCAAGGCTTAAAAGTGATGGGCAATATCAGCTATGACAAAGCCTTCACTAAAGCCCAGATCATCTCTTGCAGCGTCATAGAATATACGGACAGTGCGGTTGCGAATGAAATTAAGACTTTGTGGAATAATGTTATCGGCGCCTTAAATTGAAAAGTAAAGAAAAGGAATGATTTATGACTAAAGAATCAACAGCAGATGAATTTAAGCACAATGCCTGTAAACAATTATCGGCGGAGCAGGAACAGATCAATCATAACTTAAAAAATATCAGGCATAAAATACTGGTCCTTTCCGGCAAAGGCGGCGTAGGCAAAAGCAGTATCGCTGCCAACCTGGCGGTCTGGCTTTCGCTGCAGGGTCAGCGGGTGGGCCTGTTGGATATCGACATTCATGGGCCGAGCATTCCCAAATTGCTCAACCTCGACAAGCGTAACCCTGTGGTCATGAAAAATCAAATTGCGCCGATTGTTTATCACGACAACCTGAAGGTAATGAGTATCGGGTTTCTATTGCCGGATGATAACGCGGCTTTGATCTGGCGGGGCCCCATGAAACACAACGTGATCAGGCAGTTCGTCGCGGAAGTTAGCTGGGGTGCATTGGATTGGCTGATTGTCGATTGCCCTCCGGGTACGGGAGACGAGCCGTTATCGATAGTCCAATTATTAGGTCATGCTGATGGCGCGGTTGTGGTTACCACCCCGCAGCAACTGGCGGTAACCGATGTAAAAAAGTGCCTTACCTTTTGCCGGCAGTTGCATCTGCCGATTCTGGGAATTGTGGAAAATATGAGTAGTTTTGTCTGTCCGCATTGCCGGCAGCAAACCGATATCTTCCCCGGCGCCGGTGGCCGGCAGATGGCTCAGGATTTCAGTGTTCCCTTTTTAGGCAGTATTCCTATCGACGCGGATATCGTGATAGCATCCGATTCCGGCCAGCCGTTTATCTACTACTATCCGCAAAGCCCCGCCGCCCAGGCGCTCGACTCGGCTTTTGATACGCTATTTCAATCGATTGTGGAAAAAGAAAACAATGATAAGGAGCAGAAAAAATGAAAATCGCAATTCCGCTTTCCGAAGGAAGATTAAGCCCGCATTTCGGCCATTGTGAAACGTTCGCCATCGTTGACGTGGACGACGAAAACGCCCGGATCACCCACCGTGAGGACCTTACCCCTCCGCCCCACGAGCCGGGGGTGCTGCCGAGCTGGCTGGGCAGCCTGGGAGTGAATGTTATCATTGCCGGCGGCATGGGACAGCGGGCCCAGCAATTATTTGCCCAAAACCACATTGAGGTCGTTGTTGGCGCTCCTGTTGATAGTCCGGAGATTTTAGTCGCCGCTTATCTTAATAAAACTCTGCCAGCCGGAGAAAATATTTGTGATCATTAGGCTCCCTGCCGCAAATAGCTAGTCCTGTCAGAAACCGAACGGGAATGTTATTGTGGAGTAGTTTTGTGAATACCCGGATTAGCATAACAACCTTAATTGATAATACCGCTTTGCAGGAGAATCTATCGTCTGAACATGGCTTGTCGGTCTGGGTGGAATATCAGGATAAACGAATTCTTTTCGATACCGGACAAAGCGATTTGCTTTTAAGAAACGCAAAACTACTCGGCGTTAATTTAACCCGCACCGACGCAATTGTGATAAGTCATGGTCATTATGACCACACCGGAGGACTGGAGGCAGTTCTTAAAATAGCGCCGGAAGCCATTCTTTATGTACATCCTGACGCACTCAAGATGAGGTTTTCCCGGAAGAAACATAATGTTCGAGCAATTGGCATGTCGGATTCCGTGAAAGAAATAATTCAAAACACCGGCAGCTATGAGAAAATTATCTGGACCGAAAAACCTGTCGAAGTGTTCCCGGGATTTTTCGTAACGGGTTCCATCCCTCGGCGTTATGATTTTGAAGAAGCGGATAGCCCTTTTTTTACCGATCAGATTTGTCGCAGTCACGATACCTTCCCGGATGACCAGGCGGTATTTATCGAATCGCCCAAAGGTTTGATTATTCTGCTTGGCTGCGCCCATGCCGGCGTAGCTAATACTTTACATTATGTGACCCAGTTGAGCGGCTCAAAGCCGGTTTACGCGGTTTTAGGGGGAATGCATCTTTCCGGGGCATCTGATAAACGTATAGAGCAAACTATCACAGTCTTTCGCAAATACGATGTCCGGAAAATAGGACTCGCCCATTGTACCGGGGAAAATGCCGTAAAATCGTTTTATACTGCCTTTCCCCAACGGTCTTTTATATGCTTATCAGGTATGACAATGCATTTATAACCATAAATTAATCATTAGATTATGAGTAACCATAACCGAGAATATATATTTGGTCCGGTTCCGTCGAGGAGACTAGGCCGGTCCCTGGGAGTGGACCTGGTCCCCTTCAAAACCTGCTCCTACGACTGCGTTTACTGTCAGTTGGGCGGGACCACTAACAAAACCACCCAGAGAAAACAGTGGGCCCCGGTCGATATAATAATTTCTCAGCTCAAAGAAAAACTTGTCAGCGAGCCGGATTATATCACCCTCTCCGGCTCCGGCGAACCTACGCTGCATAGCGGAATTGGGCAGTTAATTTCTGCCGTTAAAAAGATTACTAATATACCCATCGCCGTTCTTACCAACGGTTCGCTTCTTTGGCGGGCGGAGGTAAGGGATGCCATAAAAAATGCGGACCTCGTCGCCCCCTCGCTCGACGCCGCTGACGACCGGGTATTCCAGCGGATAAACCAGCCGCATCCGGATATTGCTTTTCCCGATATGGTGGACGGCCTGCTGAAGTTCCGACGGGAATTTACCGGCAAATATTGGCTTGAGGTTTTTCTTCTGGAGGGCATCAACACCGGGGACCGGCAGATTGAGCAATTGCAAGCTTGCATTCAGGCTATCGGTCCGGACAAGGTGCAATTAAATACTGCCGTTCGTCCGACCGCAGCCCCGGTTCACCCCGTTTCGCCGGATCGGTTAAGTAGTATCGCTCGCCTGCTGGGCAGCCGCGCGGAGGTTATCGCTGATTATCAGGACATTCGCCGCCACCAGTTGTTTTCCGTACCGGCTGAGGCGGTTATAGCCCTTCTTAGGCGTCGGCCGTGTTCCATGGAGGATATAGCCCTCGGCTTGGGCATACATCGTAATGAGGCTTTAAAACTGGTGGAAATCTTATTATCCACAGGTAAGATCACCGCCCACAGTCATGACCAGCAAACCTTCTACCAAATCGCCAAATGAAATATAGACAAGAAAAGTCGGATAGTTTTCTCTTGAATCATATGATGAAGAGACTTGTTTTTTGCCTATAATTCGTTTTTAAACGGGTTTGAGCCGATTTTATTTGAAGGTGAACGGCGTATGACCAGTAATAACATCGACATAGTTACGATAGGCATTTCACCCGCCTGGGACACCTTCTGCCGGGTCGATGGCATCGCCTGGGGCCAGCATAAAGAGATCGCCCGCTCTGCCACTCACCCCGCCGGAAAAGCCCTCAATATCTCCCGTTCTCTCGCCTGGATGGGCATTGGCAGCACCGCCGCCGGCCTATGGGGTAAAGATGACTATCAAGAAATGCTTGCGCAAGTTGCTGGTATTAAAAAACATATAACCTTTAAATTTACCCTGGCCGCCGGCCGGACCCGCAACAACATCAATATTATCGATACCGCCCATAGCCGGGAGATGCACCTCCGCTGCCCCAATGAGCTGGTCAATTCCCGGTCATTAAATCAGCTCCAGCGGGCACTTAAGAGCCTGGTCGGCAAAAACACCATCTGTATCTTCTCCGGCAGCCTGCCGGGGGGGAAATTGCTGGATATTGTGCTGGATATAATTACCGATTGCCTGGATAGTGGCGCCCGGGTGGTTATCGACACCTCCGGCCGGCCCCTGCGGAGAATCACCACCCTTTCCAACCTTTGGCTGATAAAACCCAACGTCCAGGAACTGGGCCAATTGGTGGGTAGAACCCTCCGTAATGACCCCGTCAGCCTGGTAAAAGCGGCCCGGCTGGTGCTCAGCCGGGTGGAAAATGTTTTGATCAGCCGGGGTGAAAAGGGTGCTATCCTTGTAAATAGCCAGGGCCGCTGGCAGGGCAGGTTAGCGACAAAGCAGAGCAAATTAGCACCAAAGCAGGGTAGTCCCGGCTCCACGGTCGGCTGCGGTGATTATCTATTAGCCGGCTTTATCGGCGAGTATATTCGAAGACAGGATTTTGCCGATTCATTAAAAGCGGCAATCATCGCCGGTACCGCCCGGGCCTGGGGACTGGATGAGAAATACTCCTGGAAACAACTACGAAAAATTATTAGGGTTGAAGTTAAAAATATAACGTGAAAAAAATGGGCATGACCCGCGACAAAAGAGCAGACAACTTAACATAATCGGAGAATGAATCATGGCCAAGTGGATAACCAGGAAGATTCGGCACCGGCGGGAAATGAGAGCCAATGAAATCGTATTCTATACCTATCCCAAGTTTCTGTTCTGCTGGCCGATTATTGTGCTGGGATTTATCCTGTGGGGGCTGGACTATCGCGCTCTGGTGGACGGGGAGACGCTGGCCTGGATCTGGGGGATCGGTCTTTTGGTGGTGTTGGCGACCCTGGGGTTCGACCTCAACCGCAACTATACTATTTTCTGGCTGGTGCTGATTGGCGGAATCTGGTTTATGATTGTCTGGCTGCGGGATGTCAAGAGCGTCAGGATATTTTCCGATATCTATCGTTTCTTTGTGGACCTTAATCCGTCGTACTCCCGCAGTCTGGGCGTCATCATCAGTATTATGCTGGCGGTGTTGTATTTGATAATGTGGATATGGACCCGGCTGAACTCCAAATGGCGAATCACCCACAATGAGTTTGAGCACTATGAGTTCGGGCGAATGGACGACTCATTGGCCCGGGGGGCCAAGCGGGTGCGGTCCAGTTACCCTGATTTCTTCGAATTGCTGCTGTGTCTGGCGGGGGATATGATAATTTTTGACTCGACGGGTCGCAGGGAGCTCCGCCGCATTTCTCACGTTCCCATGCTCCCTTTTGTCAAGAAGAGGATCAATCGCCTCCTGGAGACTACCGCGATAACCGCGGGGGAAATGGAAGACGAAGCGGATATCGAAGAGTTGGAGGGCAGCGATAACGGCGGCGACCGCAGCATCTGATACCTAATTCCGTGACCACTAAACACATCTATGACAAAGGAATTAAAGGGGTTGAAAGGAATTAAAGGGGTCATCAGACACTTTTTTCGGGCATGATAACCAAATCCGTTTAGTTTAGCCCCGTCGCTTGCGACGGGGGAAATTCGGATATTAGTGACATATTAGACATATTAGTGACAGTCACCTATATTGGGACATATTATATATTAGTGACAGTCACCTATATTGGAGAAACCGGAAATATTCATAAGTACTGCAGGCCCGGTTCCAGCCAAATTAAGAAGCTGCCAGTGATGAATAAAACCCCAAAGAAGATGACAATACTTACCAGGACCGCGTATAGTACTTTTAAAACTTTCACTTATGTCTATTCCTATATGCTATATCAATAAATTATGGCGAAAATAATACATATTGCTAGTATTGTTATTCCAAAAGGTTCCGTCAAATTCACCGGATTATCACCGATAAAGTGACTATCTTTTTTATTGTTCTGTAATACGTTTCAGCAGCAAAGACCCAAAAAACCACAAAGCCGAAAAGGCCCACATGACCAGGATAGATATTAACGCGCGATTGTGACCGCGGAGCACCTTCTTTTTAAATTCCTTTATTTGCGGATCATCGAAATCCTCTTTGCTTTTAAGAAAACGCAGCATTTGTAGATAGGAAAACGACAAATAAGGGTTGCCTTCATTTTTCAAAGGATTGCGCCATACTTTAAATTTACTCATTTGTGAATGATAATTTTGATCAATTCTCTGTAGCAAAAGCTGGGCATATTTACCCGATAAATAGCCATTCCAGACAGCCATTATTAATAAAATAGCGTCAATGGCAAAAACTAAATATACCATCGGGTTTTCCTTATTCCAAAGACATCACGTAATTTATTTTAATTATTGTCTATTACCATATCATATCCCAAATTATAATATGAAGCGCAACGCTTTGGGTTAATATTCGCCTATATATGGATTTGGAAAATCAGGGAGGGGGGTCATCTCTACTGGTGTATTTAATATATCACTCCAGTAATCAATAAATAGGTCCAAATAATCATAAAAGCCATAAGTTTGAGTTATCGTACCTCCCATGTGATATTCAAACGGAAGCAGTGCTGGACTAACTTGAACGTTTACAGTCGCCATAACATTACCCGAATTTGGCAAATATGGAATGAATTAAAGGTGTGCGGTACGAATGTCATGAAGATAGCCTATAAGTATTGACGGATCAAGCTCTTGACAAAAAGGGCCTCCGAGTTTTTAGTTGTAGATAAAACCAAACATCACAG
>Ga0068714_10000975_pt1 | contig 45876 bp, 40 predicted proteins | sample MTBNYHSulfiMetaG_FD_62988 | JGI IMG/M metagenome (GOLD analysis project Ga0068714, IMG submission 62988) | Enrichment culture microbial communities from rom New York Harbor, USA that are MTBE-degrading - MTBE-NYH (New York Harbor Sulfidogenic)... | ecosystem: Environmental > Aquatic > Marine >... | reverse complement strand
CTCGTGTCACTGCAGGACCAACTGCAACGACTTCAGAGCGCCGCGTGAACCGCCGGGTACGGAACCGTACGCCCGGTGGTGTGGGAGGACGGCGGGGGCGACCCCGCCTCCTACCCGATGTTCAGGTGTACACGCGCGCGCCAGCGGTCCGAAGCCGCCGATTCCATTGCTACTGGCCAGGGGGACTTTGACGATGGACAGGAGAGCGAGCCGGAAAGAGAAGCAACTCGTCCGCTACGACCCGGCTACGATTGAGCCCAAGTGGCTGAGGCGCTGGGAGCGCGACGGGCTTTACCGGACCAACCTCGGTAAGACGGAGCGCAAGTTCTATAACCTGATGGAGTTCCCGTACCCCTCTGCTGAGGGACTGCACGTCGGCCACGTCTTCACGTATTGCGGTTCGGACACCTTCGGGCGTTTCCGGCGGATGCAGGGGTATAACGTGTTCGAGCCCATGGGCTTTGATGCATTCGGGATCCACTCCGAGAACTACGCCCTCAAGCAGGGGATCAACCCGCGCGTCCTGACGGGCCGGACCACCCGCCATTACCGCGAGGACCAGATGAAGCGGCTGGGGGCGATGTTTGACTGGTCGCGCGAGGTCAACACCTCCGACCCGCGCTACTACCGCTGGACTCAGTGGATTTTCCTCCAGATGTACAAGGCCGGGCTGGCGGTCCGCAAGAAGGCCCCGGTGAACTGGTGCCCCTCGTGCCTGACCGTCCTGGCCAACGAGCAGGTGACAGACGGCGCCTGCGAGCGGTGTTCGACGGAGGTCATCCAGAGAGAGATGACCCAGTGGTTTTTCCGGATCACGGCCTACGCCGACCGCCTCCTGACCGGGCTCCAAGACCTGGATTGGCCCGACACCAGCAAGAAGTTGCAGTCCAACTGGATCGGCCGCAGTGAGGGCGCGGAGATTCAGTTCGCCGTTCAGGGCCGCGAGGACTCGTTCTCCGTCTTCACGACCAGGCCGGATACGCTTTTCGGTGTAACCTACATGGTCCTTGCCCCGGAACACCCGTTGGTCCGTGCGATCACGAGCGACGAAAGACGGGCTGCCGTGGACGCCTACCTGGACCAGGTCCGGAGGGTCAAGGAAATCGACCGGCTTTCCACCGAGCGCGAGAAGACGGGGGTCTTCACCGGGGCGTACGCCGTCAACCCGGCGACGGGCATGCCCGTGGAGATCTGGATCGCGGATTATGTCCTGCTGCACTACGGCACGGGAGCGGTCATGGGCGTGCCGGGGCACGACCAGCGGGACTACGAATTCGCGACCAAGTACGGTCTCCCGATAGTCGAGGTGATCCACAGCGACCTAGGGATCGCCGAGGCGGCCTACACCGGCGAGGGGCCGATGGTCAACTCAGGACGGTTCGACGGTATACCCTCCGAGCTCGGCAAGCGCGCCGTGGTCGAGTGGCTGCAGGAACGCGGGCTGGCCGAGCCCTCGGTCACCTATCGCCTGCGCGACTGGTGCATAAGCCGGCAGAGATACTGGGGCCCGCCGATCCCCATCGTCTACTGCGAGCATTGCGGCGAGCTGCCGGTTCCCGAGGACCAGCTTCCCGTCATGCTTCCGGACGTCCGGGAGTTTCGGCCGAGCGGCACCGGGCTCTCGCCGCTGGCCGCCGTGCCCGAGTTTGTGAACACGACTTGCCCGAATTGCGGCGGGCCGGCCAGACGCGAGACGGACGTCTCCGATACGTTCCTGGATTCGGCCTGGTACTTTCTGCGCTACCCGTCGGCCGGCCGGGACGACGTGCCGTTCGACCCCGGCGTTACCGCCGCCTGGCTTCCTGTTGACCAGTACATGGGCGGCATCGAGCACGTCTGCATGCACCACCTCTACGCCCGGTTCGTCAACATGGTTCTGTACGACCTCGGGCACCTGGGCTTCGAGGAGCCGTTCAAGCGCCTCCGCCTGCACGGCCTGCTGATCAAGGACGGGGCGAAGATGTCCAAGTCCAGGGGTAACGTGGTCAACCCGGAGGAGTACGTCGGCAGGTACGGCGCGGACGTGTTCCGGACGTACCTGCTGTTCATCGGGCCCTACGAGGAAGAAAACGACTTCAGCGACCAGGGCGTCCAGGGCGTCCAGCGTTTCTACAACCGGGTATGGGGGTTCCTGACCGGCCCTGCTCCGGTCTTTGGCGGAGGGGTGGAGATGGTCCCCCTTCACAGGGCGGTCCGCAAGGTCACCGAGGACCTCGAGGCCCTCTCCTACCACACGGCGATTGCCGCCGTCATGGAGCTGATGAACTGGGCCTATTCCGTGGCGGAGCGCTTCACAGCCGCCCAGAGGGACGAGCTGTGCCGCACGGTCGCCCTGCTTATGGCCCCCTTCGGGCCGATGTTCGCCGAGGAGCTGTGGGAGAGGCTCGGGCACCCGTATTCAGTCCACAACCAGCCCTGGCCGGGGTACGACGCCGGGCTCCTCGCCAGGCAGCAGGTAACGGTCGTGGTTCAGGTCAACGGGCGGGTCCGCGACCGTTTCCAGGCCGATCCCGGCCTGAGCCAGGAGGACGCGGTGGAGCAGGCCGTCCGGCTACCCCGGGTCGCCGCGGCGATGGAGGGAAAGAAAGTCGCCCAGAGCTTCTACGTCCCGGACCGGCTGGTCAACCTGGTTCTGGGATAGCCGCAGCCGCGGTAAGGGCGCACTACTGCTGCTTGCCCTCCTTCTTCTCGCCGCGGTCCTCGTCAGGTGCCATATAGCCGACGCCGGGTACGGTCCGGATCAGATTGCCCGGAGTTGAGTCGCCGATTTTGCGCCGCAGGTGCGATACGTACACCCGTAGGTAGTCAACGCTGTCCACGTACTCGGCGCCCCAGACGCCGCGCAGAAGCTGCTCGTGGGTCATGACTTTGCCGCGGTTGACCATTAGCTCGCTGAGGAGCGCGTATTCAGTGGGGGTCAGCTCAACCGTGCATCCGTTGACGGAAACCTGGCGCCGGGCAAGGTCGAGTCTCAGTCGCCCAAGCCGTATCACCGGCTCCCCCGTTCCGCTACCGCGTGCCCTGCGGATCACCGCGGCAATCCGTGCGAGGAGTTCGCGGACGCTGAACGGCTTGGTGATATAGTCATCCGCTCCGGCCCTAAACCCCTGAAGCTTCTCCAGCTCCCGGGCCCGGGCCGTAAGCATTACTATGGGCGCCTCGGTGAACTGGCGAAGCCGCCGGCAGACCTCCAGACCGTCGATATCCGGAAGCCGGAGGTCGAGCAAGATCAGGTCCGGCTGCTCGACCGCGGCCAGTTCGAGACCCGTCTCCCCCGTGCCCGCGAAGACTACGTTATATCCCTCTGCTTGGAGGTTACGGCCGATCAGCCTGAGAATCTTCGGCTCGTCGTCGACAACCAGAATCTTACCCCGCGTCACCTTGGTCCCTCCAGACCAGGATCGTAAACGAGAAAGTCGTTCCCTTTCCTTCCTCGCTGACAGCCCAGATGCGCCCACCGTGACGCTCGACGATCACTCGGGCCAGCGGCAGTCCCAGCCCGGTTCCGGGGACCGCTGTGCTATCTTGCTTGACACGGAAGTATCTCTCGAAAAGCCTGTTGACGTGCTCGGGCTTTAGCCCAGGTCCCTCGTCGGCGACGGAAAACCGGACTTCGTCTCCGTCGGCCTCGGCCCTGACCACCACTAGTCCCGGCACTGCGTACTTCGCGGCGTTGTCCAGCAGATTCCGGAGAACCTGCTTCAGGCGGCCTGGGTCCGCCCAGAGAAGTGGGAGCTTCCCGGCGAGGCAGCACACATACCTGTGGCGTGGGTCTCTATCGCTGGCTTCCCTGACGGCGGCCTGGACCATTTTCGGGGCCAGGACTGGCTCGCGGTCCAGACGCAGCTTCGTAACCTTTGGCGAATTGGCCTCCAGCACCTCGGCGACCATCAGGCCGAGGGCATCGGCTTCTTCGGCGATTAGCCTGGCAAACTCTTTGACCGTCATCGGATCGCTCGCGAAATCTTCCCGCAGGAGCGCCGTCGCGTACCCTTGGATGGATGTCAGGGGAGTGCGCATTTCGTGCGACAGCAGGGCAGTAGGATTGTCTTCCTGCCCGGATACCAGCATCCGCTCGACCGACGCGCGAAGCCAATCACCCAGCCCCTCAAGGTTGCCCTCAAGCCAACTGGAGTCAAGCTCCGGTCCGCGCAGGAGGACGCAGACGTCAAAGTCGGCGCACGAGACCACAAACGCGACCATTCTGGGGTAGGGTTTCTCCAGTCGCGCACCTGTGAAGCGGCCGCTGCCGACCCTATCCATCACGTGCCTGACCAACGGTACGGACATCTGCCGGGTGCGGACCACCTGCACCCCCCGACCCACTCGAAGCACAAATGCGCACCCCCTGGCCCGGCAAAGCCGGGCCAGGTTGTCAACGGCACGTGACGCTACCTGCTCAAGAGTAACCGCCTTGCTCAGGTCGGCGATCAGTCCCCAGGGACATGCCCCGGCCGGAGGCGCGGTTTCGTCCGTCAATGTCTGTATCAGCTCCGGTGCCGTGTGTTTGCGCTGCTACGTCTAGTCCGACTTCCACACCGGCAGGGCCGGCCGGCCTACCGATCCGATGGCGGCGGCGGCAGCTCTTCCGGCAGTCACATCTGATCTGTCAACAGCATGAACCGCTAGAGAGAAAGGCAGTCCAAGCCGTTCCTTGATTGCGTCGAACTCTGTGGCCAACGATTCGCAGAGGAGCTTGATGGCGGGATTGGACCTCTCGGCTAAGACCACCACGTCGCGTATGTACTGGTCTCCCTCCTCATCTGCGTAGATGAGGTATGTTGCTTTGATCTCCCGGCACAAGCGAGCAACCAGAGGCGAGACCGCCCGAACCCAGGCAAACACGAAGTACTCGGCCTTGGCCCTGTCGCCGGAACGCAGGTTCTGGTAAACCCGTTCTTTGGCCCCCCTGGTTTTCGCAACGACATACTGGACGGCCACATCCGCAGCTTTGCTGGCCATGCTGGCCAGGTTGCTGAACCGTTCCGGGCTCTTATCAAGCGTTAGCGCTGTTTCGGCTGTCATCTGCGTGCATCCCCCTCGTTCTTCGCTTCTGCGGTCTCTCCTGTCCGGCAGAATCAGGTTATTTGGGCCCGCTGGCGCATGGCCTCGACGATTCTCTCGATGGCTAGCCGGTAGGCGGCCGATCGCAGGGCGCAGTCCGAATGCCCTGCGTAGGCCAGAACGTCCCTCGTAGCCCGGCTCATCAGCCCGTCCAGCCTCTCGCTGATCTCCTTCTCTTCCCAGAACAACCCTTGAAGGTTCTGTACCCACTCGAAGTAGGACACCACCACGCCTCCCGCATTGGCGAGGATGTCTGGAACGACGGTCGTGCCCCTTGCCTCGAGAATGGCCTCTGCGGCGGGGTCCGTCGGACCGTTCGCGCCCTCAACTATCAGCCGGGCGCGGACGTCGGCGGCATTGTCCCTTGTCAGCTGGTCCTCCAAAGCAGCCGGGACGAGGACGTCGCAGTCCAAGGTGAGCAGCTCTTCGTTGCTTATCCGGGACCAGCCGTTGGCCCCCAGCTCCGCCAGCAACGGGATCTGCCTCTCGCTCAGGGCAGCATCCAATCGATCGAGATCCAGCCCCTGCGGGGCGAGGACACCGCCTGAGACGTCACTGACAGCAATCACCTTGGCACCGCGACGGCACAGGGCCCGTGCCCCGTGGCGTCCCACCTTTCCGTAGCCCTGAACCGCTGCGGTCCGGCCCTCCAGCGCCTGACCCCGGGATTCAAGATACCTCTGGGTTACGATCGCGATTCCATCCCCCGTAGCGGATTCACGGCCCACCGATCCCCAGAAACCGATCGGTTTCCCGGTGAAACTCGCCGGAGTCACGTGGCCCGAGGTGCCCGCAAGTGCGTCAGCCATCCATGCCATGATCTCGCCGGACGTGTTGACATCAGGCGCGGGGATATCGGTCATCGATCCCAACAGCGGTGCCAAGGCGACCGCAAAACGCCGGGTGACGGCTTCCAGCTCGTGACGGTTGAGGGAATGCGGATCGCACCTCAGGCCTCCCTTGCCGCCTCCGTACGGGAGGTTGAGGACACTGCACTTGAGCGTCATCAGGGCCGCCAGGGCTCGGGTTTCCTCCAGGGTGACGTCCGGGTGGTAGCGGATGCCTCCTTTGTAGGGCCCCCGGGCGCTGCAGTGCTGGACGCGAAACCCCTTGAAGGAGCGGAGATCGCCCTTGTCATCGGTGATCGTCACCCTGACCGACAACTCCCGCTCGGGCTCGGTGAGTAGTTCGATGAGACCGTGGCTGAAACCAAGCGCCTTTCCGGTGTCGGCTATCCGGAACCGCGTCTGGGTCCAGAGGTCTCGTGGCTGTCGGCCCTCCGATCTAGGGCTCGATCGGCCTTTCATAGGTGTCACCTCCAGATACAACCGTAACTCCAGAGCCATCAAAGAGACATAAAACGCCCAGGTCTGGAGGTTAAAAGGTCGTTAAAGGGGCCGCACCGGGGACAGGAGTAGGCAAGGAAGCCAAGGGTAAGAACCTTACCCTTGGCTGCGATTTCCTGCGAACACCCGGCGACAGGTCTCGCGACCGGGACTAAACCACCCTAGACTGTCGAGCGCCTTCTGCTGCCGCCGCCGGTCGCACCTGGCGACGAACCGCGACCGGCAGTGCTGTATCCTCCGAAACCTCCGCCGGGGCTGTAGCTTGCCCCTGCCTGCGGCGCGAACCTGCCGGGCTGGTACCCCCCGCCGGCCTGCCCGACGCTCATCGTCATCGATGGAGCAACCGTGCCGGTGATCCCGTTCAGCGTCGAGCTGGCCTCCTGCTGTGCCTGGCTCGCAGACTGCTGGCTTACCGGCGAGACCTGATACCAGCCCTTGCTGCTCATTAACCGGAAGACCACGTCAACGTTCTGGGCGCAGTCTCTGCCGATCGACTCGAAATCCCGCTTTACGAACGGTGAGGCAGACTCCAGCGCGGACTGGCCCGCGACCGAAGCTGCGTACTTCTCGGAGTTGAGGACGTCTGTGGCGATTGCCTGATCAGAGAGCCTCGCTGTTCCGTTCAATCACAATACCTCCTCTCTTTGCCGCTAGTAGGATTGGATCTGCTGAGACGAGTAGGGATAGACCTCCTGCATGCCTGCGCCGGCCGAAATGCCGCCCATGCTCGCCTGGTTGATGTGCTGGGCAACCATCTCAACGTGCCGCTGGTGCCCTCGTTGCAGCTGCAGCAGTACCTGCCTGACCTGTGGGTCCGTCACCTGACTTGCGTAGAAGCCCGACTTCTCCGCCAGGGTCGCGTGAACCGCGAGCGCATCGCCCAGGAGCAGCAGTTCTCTCTCGGTGATGCTCAAGATGCCTTCCTCCTTTCGTGGGTGTGTGTTCCAGGCAGTAGTCTCTGGCAGCGGGCGGCGGCCTATGTGCGTCGCCCGGAGCGAAATCGGTCCCAATAATACCTGAAAAGTTTGATTTATCCCCCTAATTCCGCTTACTATAGTCCTAACAGACGTCGGCCAGACACAGACCCAACCTCGCCAGGGCCGGCGAGGAGGCGACACCATGGGTGGGCTGTTCGTGCGTCTGGGATTTGTGGGCTACGTGCTGCTGCTGGCTGTCCTAAGGCTGGGGCGCTTCCCGCCTGCGGTTCACTCGGTCCTTCAATCCATCGGACTCAGGTCGGCGGTCGGGATCCTCGGTTATCTCTTTGCAGGGCTCGTCGTTGCCTACGTCTTCCTCTGGCGCAAGACGACTGAGCTGCGGCGGCTCACCTCCCCCGAGATAGTGGAGTGGCCGATGCCCGGGCAGCATGACCTGACTGCTCTCGAGCCGGAGCAGGAAGGGGCCTCACTGGAGCCGGTGATGGACGATCCAGAGCGCCCTTAGCCCGGTCCGGTCTTAGAAGCCCTGTCTGTGGACCACCCTGCCGCCGATCACCGTGAGCATTACCGTGAGGTCGAGGATCTCCTCATCAGGGATCGTGAACAGGTCGCCTGAGAGGACGGCCAGATCCGCCAGCTTCCCGGGTTCGATGGAGCCTTTGTCGTCTTCATCACCCGACAGCCATGCCCCGTTGCGGGTGAAAAGACGCACCAGAGCAGGCCGGTCCACGCACTCGTCCGTGCCCAGGCCCCGCCCCTGCGCCGTCTTTCTGGTGGCGGCCGCGTACATCCCCAGGAAAGGATTGTAGTGCGCCGAGGTCATGTCCGAGTTGGCGGCAACGGTTATCCCGTGGGCCATGTACGTCTTGAGCGGCTTGAAGCGGTGCAGCGTTTCCTCGTCAACGACGTCAAAGTAGATATCGCCCTCGACGTAGATGAAACCCGGCTGGACCGACACGGCTATGCCGCGGCTCGCCATGAGCTCGAGGGCCCTGGGAGTCGGAAGGTACCCGTGGATGATGTTGTTGCGCACCGGCACCGGTCCGCCCGCAAGTCCCCCGATGACCCGGTCGAAACTCTCGCACGCCAGGTCCTGCGCAAGGTCCCCGCAGCAATGGATGCCGATCGACCATCCGCTCGCAAGGCCGGTGCGGAAATACTGGTCAAGCCGCTCCACGTCCAGCCGCAGGGGGATGGTGCTCTTGCGGCCGTCCAGGAACGGGCGGTGCATGAGAGCGGTCCTGCTGCCCAGGCCGCCGTCGATGGCCATCTTCAGGGCTCCGAGGCGCAGCCAGTCGTCTCCAAAGCCGGTGTGGACGCCGAGAGCGGTGGCCCGCTGGTCAAGACCGGCGTCTTCCGCCGTCCCGTATAGCCCGTACCACGCCGGCATCGCCTGGACTCGCAAGGCCAGCCGTCCGTATTCGCGCAGCTCCTGATACGCGCGCATCGCCACCGGCGGGACACCCGGGTCGATCACGCTGGTGATCCCCCACCGGAGGTACTCGGCGCAAGCGCGCTCGATGAGGTGTCTCGCGCGCGAAACCTGGTCCTGCGCCGGGCCGGGGGGCACCGCCAGGCGCTTGACCAGAGCCTGGGCCCCGTTGCGGAGGATCCCGGTGGCCTCCCCGGTCTTTGGATCGCGGTCGATGCTGCCGCGCGGCGGATCCGGCGTGTTGCGGTCAATCCCTGCCAGCTCCAGCGCCCTGGTGTTCGCCAGGCTCATCCCAAAAAGCCTGTCCAGGACCACGGGGTTTTTCGGCGAAACCGGGTCCAGGTCGTGCCTGGTCGGAAGCCGGTACTCGGTGAACTGACTTTCTATCCACCCGCCCCCCAGGACCCATTCGCCGGGCTGCTTCTCCGAGACCCGCCCGGCGACCGCCTCCCTCAGGCCCTCGAAATCCCCCACTCCGAACAGCATGACACCCTCAAGCAACACGCCGGCGGACAAAATGTGATTATGGGAGTCCACGATTCCCGGGATCACCGTGCGGCCGCCGGCGTCTATGACCTCCGTATCCCGGCCGACTTGCCCTTGGACCTCTTCGTTGGTTCCCACGGCCAGAAAGCGATTCCCCTTGACCGCCAGGGCCTGGGCGAAGTCGTCGCGGTTGTTGACGGTCGCGATCTTCCCGTTTATCAGGACAAGGTCAGCAGGCATGTGGACGCCTCCAGTCGCAGTTGGTTTCTACGTGGTAAGGTTTGCCATGAAAGCCCGGGAACCTTCCATGGGGCGGCGACCTCAACGCCTTCAGGTCGACGTCGTTGCGCGTGCCCCAATACGGCCGCGGCCTCAAGTCATAGCCCGCCGGCTGCCACGGCTGTCCTGTGCTCGACCGCCGCCAGCTCCGGCCTGCCCAAGAGCCAGACGGCCGCCGCCGCGGGAAGCAGCCCGAGAACAAAGGGCGCCCCGCTCCCCAGCACCTCGCGCAGGTAGCTTGCCAGGGGCACGATGGGGGCGGTGAAGAGCCCCGTGAGCATCCCGATAGCTCCGAGAGCGCTTCCCCTGACCTCGTCGTCCACGGCGTGCACGCGGTAGGTGTCCAATGCGATAATGGCGGCCTGGAACGCCATCATCATCAGCAGGTAGAAACCCAGAATGCCCAGGTAGGCTCGCTGCAGGGACCAGACCAAGACCACTCCCCCGAGGGCAAAGGACGCCAGCCTGAGGACCCTCTGCGCGCCCCAGCGTCCGACCGCCCGCCCCGCCAGAAAGCTGACCGCCAGTCCGGCCGCGGCTCCCGCCGAGGCGAGCATGTTTATGCTGGGCTTGTCCAGGCCCATGGCATCGGCGGCGTGCAGGGAGAGAAACGGCCCCCAGGTGTTCAGCACAAACAGCAGATTGACGAGGACGATTATCGCCATAACGCGTACCATCCGGGGCTCCAGGAGGTGGCGGAGGCCAAACGCCGCCGCCGGCCCCCCCGGCCGCCTGGTCTCGCGGATGAACGCCCGCCTCAGGACGACGGTCACGCACAGGCACAGCCCGCAGGCTATGAGCAGCCCCGGGGCGCCAAACAGGGGCAGCATCAGGGCGCCAGCCAGGGGACCGGCGACCACGCCGGCGGAGATCGAGAACTCCACCAGCCCGAAAGCCCTTCCGCGCTCGGCCGCGGGCACCGACTCCCCGATGATCGCGGCGAATACCGGATCCCCGAGAGCTTGGCCGCCCATGTAGATGGCGTAGAAGAGCACGAACAGGTGCCAGGACCTTGCGGCCGCCGCCGCGAACACCGCCGCCGCGGAGAGGGCTCCCGGCCAGACGAGCAGCGGCACGCGGCCGAAGCGGTCCGTGAGCCTCCCGCCGGCGTATCTCAGGAGAGCGGAAAGCACCATACTGGCCGCGCTGCCCATGCCGATAACCAGGTCGCTTGCACCGAGGTCGCGCAGGATAAGCGAGTAGATCGGCGTCCAGAGGACCATCGAGCCCACGTTGAGCCCGCTTGTCAGCGCCATGACGCCGACGTTGCGTGCAAGGCCGGTTGCCTTCCCCGTCCCGGTCCCGGGTTCGAGCCGCGGCCCGGGCGACCGTCCGGCCCCGCTTTCCTGCATGCCGCCCCTCCCGACAAGGTCCATGACAACTAAGTATAGCAGGAAAACTGCCCGCCACTGCGCAAGACCGGGAGGGGAGGAGGGACGAGAGGATGGAAGACGTTCCGGGCCTTCGCCGTGCCGACGTATACTCGCTTGACGGATGGCGGCAGGTCTTCACCCGGGTGGAAACCTGGCGGCCGCTCGTCCGCCTGATCCTCGCGAGGCACGGTCTTCCGGCGGATCTTACGCTGTCCGGCGTGACGCCCGGGAGCCATGCCGTCTTCGGGGTGGGCGAGCGGCTGATCGTCAAGATCTACAGCCCTCTGTGGCCGGCAGACTGGGCCAAGGAAACCGAGCTGTATGCCCTTCTCGGCGGGGACCCCTTCCTGAGGGTCCCGCGGCTTGTGGCGTCGGGCGTCATCCCGGCGAACCTCCCCGAGGCGGCGGGCGGAGAATGGCCGTACGCATTGGTCGAGCGCCAGGCGGGGACGCCCTTGGGCCAGGTGTGGAGGGCGATGGACGCCGGTGGGCGCGCGCGGCTGGCTGGTCGTCTGGGCAGGTTGCTCGCCCGCCTGCATCGCACTCCGGTCGAGGGACTGCGCTCTGTGCCGTCGGGGCCGTCGTGCTGGACGGGCTTCGCCGGCCGGCAGGCGCTTTCGGCCATGGACAGGCACCGTGCTTGGAACACCCTGCCCGTTGCCTTACTCGCACAGGTAGCCTCTTACCTGGTGGCCCAGGACGGGCTCTGGCGCGCTGCCGGCACGCGGGTGTGCCTGCTTCACTGCGACGTGACGGCCGACCACGTGTTTGTCGGGGCATCGACGGGAGCCTGCGGCGCCGAAGCGGGGAATGCCGGCATCACCGGCCTCATCGACTTCGGGGACGCAATGGCCGGAGACCCCGAGTACGAGTTCGTGGCCGTCTTTCTCTCGGCCCTTGACGGGGACAGGGCAGCATTAGCCTCCTTCCTGCAATCCTATGGGCATCCCGCGTGGGATGATCCCGGTTTCAGCAGGAGGATGCTCGCCTACTGCCTGATCCACGAATTTGACGTCCTCGCGGAAATCCCGCGCCTGTGGCCGGACCTCCTGGACAGCGTGGCCTCTCTGGACGAACTGGCCGCCGCCGTCTGGGGGCCGCCTAGCCCTCGAACGGCCAGGCCGGCAGGTCCGTGCGCAGGGGCTTGTCGCGCCTGAGTCCCAGCGCGTAGTCCCCCTGCATCAGCTTGTGGATCTCCCTGCTGCCCTCGTAGATCACCGCTCCCTTGCAGTTGCGGTAAAACCGCTCCACCGGGTACTCGTCGCAGTAGCCGTAGGCGCCGTGGATCTGAACCGCGTCCGCGGCGGCCCGCTCGGAGGCGTCGCAGGCAAACCACTTGAAGAGGCTGGTCTCGCGCGTGTTGCGCATTCCCTGGTTCTTGAGCCAGGCCGCCCTCAGCCCCAGGAGGCGGGACGCCTCGTAGCCGGCGGCCATGTTGGCGATCATCTCTTTGACCAGCTGGAACTGCGCGATAGGCTGCGTGAAGGCCAGCCGCTCGTTGGCGTACTTGACGGAGGCGTCAAGGCAGGCCCTGACGAGGCCGGTGGCGCCGGCGCCGACGGTGAAACGCCCCTGGTCGATGGCGAACATCGCTATCTTGAAGCCCTCGTTCTCGGCGCCGATCATGTTTTCCGCGGGGACACGGACGTCGCTCATCGCGATAGAGCCCGTGTTTCCGGCGCGGACCCCAAGCTTGCCGTGGATTGTCGCCGTGCTGACCCCCGGCATATCTCGTGTGATGACAAACGCCGAGATGCCGCTGTGGTCGCGGCGCCTTTTCTTCTCCAGGTCGGTCCACGCGAAGACGAGGAAGTTGTCGGCGATGTCGGCGAGCGAGATCCACATCTTCTCCCCGTTGAGGATCCAGTCGCTGCCGTCGCGCCTGGCCTCCGACTGGAGGCCGACTGCGTCGCTGCCCGCGTTGGGCTCCGTAAGCGCGTATCCGCAGATGGCCTCGCCTGTCGCCTGGGGAGCAAGAAAGCGCTGTTTTTGCTCCTCGGTGCCCCATGTCAGGAGCGTCATGCTGTTGAGGCCGGTGTGGACCGACATGACGACGCGGAGGGATGTGTCCACGTACTCGAGCTCTTCGCAGACGAGGTACAGGGAGACGTAGTCCAGGCCGGCGCCCCCGTACTTCTCGGGGATACAAACCCCCAGGAGTCCCTGCTCCCCCATTTCCTTCAGCAGGCCGCGGTCGTAGTCCCCGCGCCGGTCCAGCTCACGTATCCTCGGGGCAACGCGTTTGGCCGCCCAGTCGCGCGTCAACTTCTCGATCATCCGGTGTTCCTCGGTCAGCTCGAAGTCGATCATCGCAAGGCCTCCTCATCCCCTGGCTTGACGCGGCCGGCGCGTGGCCCCGTGGCCACGGCCGGCCGCCGGCTGCCTTGGGTCTGTTGGCTCTGTGATTTGACGTATCGGCACGTATCCCTGGCGGTTACGGGGCCTGTTGCGTTCTTACCGGGTGGTGTTAGCGCTTACGCGGCCGCGTTCTCGCCTCCCTGGGTCCTGGGCACGGGCGAAACACCAGGGCAAGGGGGATCGCCCGGAGAAAGGAAAAGACGCATGCCTGCTTTGAGTACGGAGCCGGGGGAACATGAAGTAGATGCGTCGGGAATCTCAGGTGGTGGTATCGAAACGCGCGGCCCGCCGCTTTCTGGTCCGCAGGTCGGGACTCGCCAGGCCGCCGGAGGAGCGGCCGGGGTGGGCCGGAAAGAATGGCGTCGTTGAGGCCGTCCGCGCTCTCGAGTATGTCCAGGTCGATCCAATGCAGGTTGTGGCGACCAATCAGGACCTCGTCCTCGGGGCCCGGGTTCAGGACTATGCCCCGGGACTGCTCGATGCGGCACTGTACCGAGATAGGGCCCTCGTCGAGGTGCCGGCCCGCAACAGGTGCATCGTCCCGGCGGAGGACTACCCGGTTTTCCAGGTGGTATTCGCCTGGTCTGAGAGGCGCAACCGTCCGGGTCTGGGGGAACTCGAGCCGGTAATGGCCGGCGTGCTCGCCCGGATTGAGGCCGAGGGTCCCCTCTGCTCGCTTGACTTCGACGACAACAGGCGGGTCTCGGGCTGGTGGGAGCCGGACGGGCAGGCCCGGACGCGGGCCGTGAGGCAGGCCCTGGAGTGGCTCTGGTATTTCGGGAGGGTCGCAATCAGTCACAGGGCCGGCACCCGCCGCTACTTCGACCTGCCGGAAAGGCTGTTCGGCCCCGGTGCCGCCCTGCCGCCGTACGAGCCGCCGGGCTGGAGCGGCGGGAGGCGTGCCGCCGGTGGGGCCGGTGCCTTGGGGCCCTTGCTGCGCAAGTATCTCCGGGCGGTGGGCCTTGCCGACCCGAGAAACTGGGCATTTGGTTGGTGGAAATACACCGCGCCCGAGAAGAAGAGAATCGTAGACGACCTGGTTTCGGCAGGGGAGCTGGTGGCCGTGATCGTCGACAGCACCGGCGGGACCACCTACTACGTTCCCTCGTGCGAAGCCGGCGAGCTGTTGGGTGGCGCCGAGCAGGACCTGGAGTCCGCGCTGTACGTCCTACCTCCGCTCGACAACCTGGTCTGGATGCGAGGCAGGCTTGCGGACCTGTTTGGGTTTGAATACACCTGGGAGGCGTATGTCCCGGAGGAAAAGCGCCGGTATGGACCGTACACCTGCCCGATACTGCTTGGTGACAGCTTCGTGGGCCGGGTGGACGCAGCCACCGACCGTAAGGAAGGGGCCGTGGTTGTTCGGGGGCTGTGGTGGGAGACCGGCGCGCCCCCCGTGGCGGAGAAGGACCTCCGGGCAGCGCTGGGGCGGGTCGCTGCCGCCGCCGGTGCCGGGCGGATCCGCGACCCGGAGGGGCTCATGAAGGAGTAGCGGTCCGCTGTAGTCGCCTTGCCGGTTCGCCCGTTCCGCTTGAGCAGCGCCCCGGCCTACCGGAGTTTCCCTGCCGGGTATATGATGTGTCTGAGCAGAGCCGGCAGCCGTAAAAGACTACTGCCTCGCCCGCTTTGGAGCACCACGATAGTCTTGGGCCCGACTTACCATGTCCTGACCAAGAGGAGGAGTCTGGATGGGTTTTGTGTTTTCGGGTGGACAGAAGAGCTGCGCCACGTGTTCGTACTGGACGGGCACCCGTAAGTTTGCCCGCGGCAAGGCGGATATCGAGGTTGAGTCTCCGTCCGCCAGGGGTTCCTGCTCGGAGAGAACGCGCGGCGGCAGGGACGTTTCAGCCAACCAGCACTGCCCGAAGTACGAAAAGTGGCGTGAGATAAAAGGCTAGGCCGGTCCCCTCCTCTCAGGAAGCCGAGGAGCGGTAGCGCAGAGAGGAGTCTGGTGCATGAGAATCTTCGGGGGCCGGGCCACGGTCGAGTTGACCACCCGGATCTGCAGCTGCCTGTGCACCGAGCCCGGGCGGGCGGACATCTTCAAGTTTAGCAACGACAACACCTTCGTGCGCATCCTGGAGAGCGTCCGTGACGATGACGTCTTCGTGGTTCAGACCTCGTGCCCCCCGGTGGACGAAGCCCTGGTCGAGCTGTTGATCATGGTCGACGCCCTCAAGCGGGCGTCGGCACGACGGATCACAGCCGTTCTGCCCTACTACCCCTACGTCCGGTCGGACAAGAAAGACCAGCCCCGCGTGCCTATAACCGCCCGCCTGGTAGCGGACCTGCTGGCGACGGCCGGCGTCGACCGCGTCGTGACGGTCGATCTAACCGCGGACCAGATCCAGGGCTTCTTCAGCGTTCCGGCGGACCACCTGACCGCACAAGAGGTCCTCGCCGGCCATTTCCGCGCCAAGCGGCTGCCCAGGCCCGTGGTCGTCGCGCCCGACCCCGGCGCCGTGAAACGTGCCCAGCGCTTCGCGCAGAGGCTGGGCGTACCCGTCGCCTTCGTTGACAAGCGCAGGGTAGGGGGCAGCGAGGAGGTCAAGGCGACGGCCGTCGTCGGGGACGTGACCGGATGCCAGGCAATCCTTTTTGACGAGGAGGTCGACCGCGGGGGTTCCTCGATGGAAGCCCTGGGGCTCCTGCGGGAGCGCAAGGTGGATGCGGCTTACCTCGCCTGCACCCATGCCGTGCTGTCCGGGCCGGCGGTGGAGCGCCTCGCGGGGTCCGGGCTCAGCGAGGTCGTGGTGACCGATACAGTGCCCGTGCCGCCAGCCAAGCGTTGGGACCGCCTCACGGTGCTCAGCGTGGCCCCGCTGCTGGCCGAGGCCATCCGCCGGGTTCACACCGGCGAATCGGTCAGCGTTCTGTTTACCTGAAACCCGTGAGGATGGCTCACTCTGGAAAGGAGACCTCGAATGAACCAAGAGCAACTGCATGAAGCTGACAGGAGTATACTCGGCACCCTCTACCTGTCCAGGGGCGGGGCCGACCTTGTCGAAACGCTGGTCCAGCGTTTTGGCTCGCGTTTCGGCGCGACCACACAGGAGCGCGCCGCCGGCGAGTATCTCGTCGAGCATATGCGCGGTTTCGGCCTGGATAGGGTCTGGAAAGAGGAGTACAAGTGCACCGGCTGGACCCGCAAGGAGACGCGCCTGAAGGTCATCTCCCCGGTGCAGAAAGAGGTCGACTGCATCGCGCTCCCGTACTGCCCGCCGGGCGAGGTCCAGGCCAGACTGGTCTACCTGGGCGACGGCAACCCGCAGGTCTACGCCGAGAAACGCGACGAACTGCGCGGGGCGATCGCGATGGTCACGACGGCCACGCCAAGGTTCTACCACCGGTCCATGCACCGCGGCGAAAAGCTGGGCAGGGCTTTGGAGGCCGGGGCGGTGGGCTTCATCTGGATGCGCGGCGAGCCGGGAGGCCTACCCGAGACGGGTGCCGCGCGTTTCAACCGGGCATGCGAGGTGCCGGCGATCTCTGTCGCGTACGAGACCGGGCACGAGCTGCTCCGGATTGGACGCCAGGGCGACGTGGTGCTGCGCATCGAGTCGGCGAACACGGTCCAGGAGTCGACCTCCTTCAACGTGATCGGGGAGATCTCGGGGAGGACCAAGCCGGACGAGGTCGTCGTCGTAGGAGGCCACTATGACGGGCACGACGTCAGCCAGGGGGCCAATGACAACGGTGCCGGGACGGCGGTTACCGTCGAGGCGGCGCGGGCCCTGGCCGCGCTCAAGGACCGGATCGCCCGGACCGTGCGGTTCGTGGCGTTTGCCGGCGAGGAGATCGGGCTGATCGGCTCCGAGGAGTACGTGCGGCGGCACGGCGGCGAGAAGACCGTCTTCATGCTCAACCTGGACGGGGCGGGACGCGGCGCCAAGGGCGTGCTCGCACTGCAAAACTGGCCGGAAGGCGTGAGCTGGCTGGGCAAGGTGCTCAAAGACATACACGAGCCGCAGGTGACCGTCGGCGACTCGGTCAGCATGTATTCGGATATGTACCACTTCGCGGCCAACGGCAGTCCGGCCGCCGCGTACACGTCGGCGGAGCCGGTCACGGGAGGCGCCCCGCGCGGCTACGGGCATACCTTCTGGGATACGCTCGACAAGCTCAATCCCAAGGCCCTGCAGACCGACGCTATCGTCGTTGCCAGGCTGATTCTGCGCATAGCGACGATGGACGAGGTGCCGCTCAAGCAAAAGACGGCCGCCGACTTCGGGGCCCGGCTGAAGGAGATGGGCTTTGACGAGGTTCTGAGGTACGAGAGCAGGCCCGTGCCGGGGGAGTAGGGCAGGGTCTGCTCACATCGAGGGCTTGGGCTGGCCCGGTGGCTGGGGTGTGCATTTGGGCAAATGAAGTGACGTGACGTATAGGTGGGGCGGGGACGTTTACCTCAAGGGCAAGCGTCCCTTTCCTGTTTTGTTGATTTGGGACGAGGTTGTATAGCTGATCCCCGAGAGCCATGACCAGGGCAGGTCATGGGATATAATGGGAATACGGTGGAGTTGCTGTACTAGGTGAGCCGTTTGCCCATGCCTAAGAGCAATTTATGATATCTAGAGTTGCTTAGTATCCGATACTACAATATCGTAAGGACTGGAAGCTGTGATTGATGCCTTGGCTGAGGTCATCCGCCGGCATGCTGTCATTGGGCTGATCAGGATCAGCCTGCATGCGCTCAGGCGCTGCGACGAGCGGGGTATACGTCCGTCAGCTGTTCAGGAGAGCCTCGCGGGTGGGCAGTTTGCATACGTTCACCACAAACCAGGCAGACGGGGAGACGTCTCCGTCCGTGTCAGATGTAGGGATGCCCGCTCGCCTCTGCTTTACGGTCCAGTTGGCCATCCCCGCTGATCTGGGATTCGTGGAGGTTCTGACCGTCTGGGACTGATGATTCCCGACTAGGAGGTCAGCCGGATGCAGTGTGTCAAGTGCGGCGCTCTCATGGAGGCGACGACCATCGATTTTGACTCCCGGTGGAAGGGCCAAGCCGTAACCTTCCGCAATCTGCCTGCTATGCGGTGTACAGCGTGTGGCCACACAAATCTCGCAATTGATGCCGGTGAGTTGATGGCTGACTTTATTGGGCACAAAGGATCCATAGGCGCTGCCCTGCCGGCGGTCTTGACCGTCGAGGAGGCGGCTGAGTACCTGAGGATAAGCGCTCAGACTGTGTACAACCTGCAGAGAAGTGGCCAGTTGCCCGGAGGTAGAGTTGGCGGACAGCTTAGATTCCTCAAGTCCGCTCTAGAGGAGCTCTTGAGGCCTGCGGTCCCAGGTCCGGGAAGGACCATGACCTGACGGAGTACGAAAAGGCCCCAACGCTAGTCCGGGAAGACCGGCCTCGCCAGGATGGCTGAGCCCCGACACCGCTCCGCAGTAGTCGGTCTTCCCGACCATGTCGGCCCCTGCCTGGATGCCCCCCAGTCCTGCGGCTGCTAACTTCGTTTGTCGTCTGGAGGGGGTGGATTAGCCACAGTCTGTGACAGGTACCGGCGGGGGCAACGATGCAAACGCTCTTGTCCATCTGCGTGTCTACCAACTGGCTGTAGAAGCCCAGCACCCTGCCCGTTAGATCGATGACGCACTCGCCCCCCGCATCGCCAACCATCTCCGCGACCCTCCTGGCCGGGCCAGAGGGCTGGAGTATAGGACGTCGCAGGGGTAAGCTTCCGTGCGCAACCGGTCAGCCACCGCTAGACCTCCCCGTGCTCCGTCCTCGAGATGATTTCGTCCTGCAGGGCCCGGCTCAGGTCGCAGAAGTAGTCGCTATAACCCGCGACGCGGACAATCAGGTCGCGGTACTTCTCGGGCTCCTCCTGCGCGGCCCGCAGAGTTTCGGCCTTGACCACGTTAAACTGGACGTGATGCCCGTCCAGCTTGAAGTACGTCCGGATCAGGTGGCCGAGGTTATCAAGTCCGCGCTCGCCCTCGAGGACCTGCGGGCTGAACTTCATATTCAGCAGCGTCCCGCCCGTCCGGACGTGGTCGAGTTTCCCGGCCGACAGGATCACCGCCGTCGGCCCGCGCCGGTCGGCCCCCTGTACCGGGGAGATGCCCTCGGAGACCGGCTGCCAGGCGTGTCGCCCGTCCGGTGTCGCCCCTGTGACCGACCCGAAGTAGATGTGACACGTGGTCGGGAGCATGTTTACCCGGTACGTTCCACCCCGCGTGTTCGGCCGCCCGTCAACCGCCTCGTAAAGCGCCCCGAACGCCCTTTGCATCAACGAGTCGGCGGCGTCGTCATCGTTTCCATAACGCGGCGTGCGGTTAACTAGCAGCTGGCGCAGCGGCTCCTGGCCCTCGAAGTCGCCGGCCAGCACCTCGACCAGCTGGCCCATCGGCACCGCCCGGCGCTCGTAGACGTGGTGCTTGATGGCCGACAGGCAATCGGTCAGCGTCCCAAGCCCGACCCCCTGGATGTAACTTGTGTCGTACCGCGCCCCGCCGTCGTTATAATCCCTGCCCTTGGTGATGCAGTCGTCGATCAGCACCGACAGGAACGGGGCAGGCATTTCCCTGGCGTACAGCCGCTCGACGACGTCGTTCCCCCGGATCTTGATATCCACGAGGAAACCCAGCTGCCGCCTGAATGCCTCGAACACTGCTTCGAACGACATAAGACCGACCCCATCCCCCGTCCGCGGACCCAGCTCCCTTCCCGTGCGCGGATCACGCCCGTCGTTCAAGGCCAGCTCCAGGACCTTCACTAGATTGAGGTAGCCGGTCAGGATGTACGCCTCTTTCCCGAAGGCCCCGGTTTCAACGCAGCCGCTCGCGCCCCCGCACCGGGCGTCCTCCAGCGTCTTGCCCTGGCGGAGGAGTTCCATGACGACCTCGTCGGCATTGAAAACCGACGGTTGTCCCCAGCCCTGGCGGATGACCTCGCAGGCCCGCCGCAGGAACGCGTCCGGGCTGCGCTTGCTGAGCTGGATGTTGGTGCTCGGCTGGAGCAGCCTCATCTCGTCGATGACGTCGAGAAGCAGGTAGCTTACCTCGTTTACGCCGTCCGCTCCGTCGGCCCGGAGCCCGCCGAGGTTGATGTTCGCGAAGTCCGTGTAGGTCCCGCTCTCCGCCGCGGTGACGCCGACCTTGGGCGGCGCAGGCTGGTTGTTGAACTTGATCCAGAAGCACTGCAGCAGCTCGCGGGCCTGCTCGCGGGTAAGCGAGCCGTCGGCCAGCCCCTGCCGGTAGTAGGGGAAAAGGTGCTGGTCCAGCCGCCCCGGGTTGAAAGAATCCCACGTATTCAGCTCGGTGATCACCCCGAGGTGCACAAACCAGTAGGCCTGAAGGGCCTCGCGGAACGTCCGCGGCCTCTCGCCGGGCACGCGGCGGCAGATCCGGGCGATCTCCCGGAGTTCCTCTCTGCGCGCCGGGTCGTTCTCGGTCTCGGCCAGCTCAAGGGCCCTTTCTGAGTGGCGTCCGGCGTAGTGCACGATCGCGTCGACCGAGATGGCCATTGCCTGCAGCTCGGCGAGCTGGGCTTCAGTATCGCCCTGGCCCTCGCCGCGGCCCCCGCAGCCCCGGCCGCCCTCTCCTCCTCCTCCGCCCGCCCTGAAGGCCTCCATCCGCTGCTCGATCTCGCGCCTCATGCCCAGGAGCCCCACCTGGTACAGCTTGCCGCCCAGCACCGTATGCCCCGGGGCCCTCTGCTCCATGAACTCGGTGAACATCCCGGCCTCGTAGGCGGCCAGCCACTCCGGCGTCATTGCCTGGAACAGCCTGTCCCGGATCGACCGCCCTCTCCAGAACGGGATGATTTCCCGCTCGTACAGCTCCCGGCATTCCCGGCTGACGGCAAACGGGATCTTCGGGCGCGAGTTCAGCGCCTCCAGGTCCTCGAGGCTGTGGCAGCAGAGCTCGGGGTACGTCGGAGTGGCCTTGGGCTCGGGGCCGCGCTCCCCGACGATCAGCTCGCCCGGCCCGATGTAGACGGCCTTGCTATCCAACAGAAACCGGAACGCCAGCGCCCGCTGCACGGGAACGGGCTCGTCCGGTATGGTCCGCCAGAACCTGGTAAGAAGCTTGGCCCGCTCGGTTGACAGGTAGGGCCTCGCCTCAAGGCTTTGCCTGCGGAGCATGGCTACACGATCGGTCATGTGTGACGGATCACCCCCCGGCCTGTACTGTCAATCCGTAGCCGCCAAGCTGTCGTGCTATTTGGTCCATCCGGCCGGCCCCCGGGACCATGGTCCCGGAGAGCCGGTAGGCCCGGCCCAGGCGGGCGTGTTTGTCCTCTCCGGTGCGGTGGTACGGCAGCAGCACCACGTCCGGCGGGTCCCCCAGTGAGGACAGGAATTCCCCCGTGGCGGCAACGTTCTCCGCGCCGTCGTTGACTCCCGGGATGACCGGGATCCTCACCGTCACCCGCCTGCCCGCAGCGACCAGCGCCCGCAGGTTGTCGAGAACCAGCGAGTTGTCCAGGCCCGCGTACCGGCGGTGCAACTCCGGGTCCATGATCTTCAGGTCGTATAGGAAGAGGTCAACGGTCGCGGCCAGAGCCAGCAGCAGGCCGGTAGGCGCCCAACCTGACGTATCGACGCACGTCCTCACGCCGCGCCCGCGGCACCCTTGGAGCAGCGCGTCCAGGAAATCCGGCTGCGCAAGGGGCTCGCCTCCGGAAAAGGTGACCCCGCCCCCCGACTGGTCGTAAAACAGCCTGTCACGGTATATCTCGTCGAGCAGCTCCTCCGCCCGCACGACCCGGCCGCAGATCTGCCGGGCCTCCGACGGGCACACTTCGGCGCACCGGCCGCAGAGGATGCAAGCCGCCGCGTCCCCGACGGCTTCCCCGCCGGCTTCCCCGCCCAGGACCGCTGCCGCCGCCCCTGTGGGGCAGACCTCCACGCAACGCCCGCACGCAAGACAGCGCCCCGGCCAGAAAACCATCTCCGGCTCGGGCCGCTGCCCCTCGGGGTTGTGGCACCACCAGCAGTCGAGGGGGCACCCCTTGAGGAACACCGTGGTCCGGATCCCCGGCCCGTCGTGGACGGCAAAGCGCATCACGTTGAAAATGACGCCGGCCGCGGACGTGCCCGGCGTCTGACCCCCGGCCGTCACCGGCATAGGTCCAGGACCAGACGTACGAGGTATTTCACACCGACCTCCAAGGCCCGCTCGTCAGGGTTGAACCTCGCGCTGTGCAACGGCTCGCACCCCTGCTCTCCGGCTACGCCCAGCTTAAGGTAGACGCCCGGCACAACGTTCGTGTAATACGAGAAGTCCTCGGATCCCATCGTCACCCTGTCCAGAAGCCGCACGCCACCCTCGCCGAGTATCGCCTTCCCGGAGCGTAGCGCCTGTTCGACCAGCCGGGGATCGTTTGCGGTGACGGGCAGCCCTGGCCCGCAGGCAACGTCGCACTTCGCCCCGTGGGCCTCGGCGATCCCGCGGACCAGCCGCTCGACCATCTCGGGGACCTCCTGGTCCAGGTACCCGGGCCTTATGCTGCGGATGGTGGCCTGCAGCTCCACCTTGTCGGCGATGACGTTCACCGCCGGGCCGCCGCCATGTACGCTCGTGACGCTGAGCACAAAGGGGTCCGCCGGGTCGTTGCGCCTGCTGGCGATGGTCTGCAGAGCAAGGATGACGTTCGCCGCGACCGGGACGGGGTCGATCGTCTTGTGCGGCATCGCGCCGTGACCCCCGCGGCCCGTGATGCGAACGCGCAGCGAGCCGTTGCCGGCCATCGCCACCCGCGGGTCGACGCCGGCGACGCCGACCGGCAGATCAGGCCAGCAGTGGATGCCAACGACGGCGTCCGGCCTTGGATCTTCGAGCGCTCCCGCGGCGATCATCGCCTGGGCGCCACCCTGCCCGCGCTTGAAGACCCGGAACGGGTCGGTTCCCGGAACGGTCCGGCCCCCCGACTCCTCCGCGGGCTGAAAAATGAGCTTCACGTCCCCGGCAAGCTCCGCGGCGAGCCCGGCCAGCACCGCCCCGGTTCCGGCGACCATCGCCGCGTGCATGTCGTGACCGCAGGCATGCATCTTGCCGGGGATCTTGGAGGCAAAATCGAGCCCGGTTTCCTCCGAAACGGGGAGCGCGTCAAGGTCGGCCCTCAGCGCGATCACGGGCCTGCGCTGGGACGGCGCGCTGCACCCGCGGACCATCGCGACAACGCCCGTCCCGGCGATGCCGGTCCTCAGCTCGTCGAAACCAAGCCTGCGAAGGTATGCGGTAATGGCGGCGGACGTCGCATGCTCCTCAAATCCGGTCTCAGGGTGGCTATGGATCGTTCGCCGCAGCGAGACGATCTCCGGAAGCCGCGCCCTGACCGCGGATTCGATGGCCGGCGTGCTTCCGAGGGTGCCGGTCGGGCTGGGAATCTCAGCGCCGGTCGGGCTGGACATTTGGCCTCACCTTGGCTCGATAGTATCCTGGTGGCGGGGAAAGAACCATATTCCCTCCCGGTCTTCTGGCTCCCGCGCCAGTTCCCTGCCTGCTAAGCGGGGGTCCAGATCGGGGTGTGAAGGGCCTGAGCTGCTCCGGGGGCACGCCCGGCCCGTTCAAGGGTGTTGACAGACCGGGGTGACATCTTTGTCTAGACGTGCCAACCCAGGTGGCCCGGAAGTGCCTGTAGAATTGAGGTAGATGCACGATAGGAGGGATTCCGAATGGCGGCGAGCGTCGGCGACTTGAAACCGATGACGGGCGGGATCACGCCGGTTTCAGATCAGGAGAGACTTCAGAGGATAGCGAAGGCCCAACGCCTCATGCGGGAAAACGACATCGGCGCGATGATAGTCGAGGCCGGGACCAGCATGTTCTACTACACCGGGGTGAACTGGCGTCAGAGCGAGCGGACCTTCGGGTTCGTGCTGCCCGCCGGCGGGGAAATGGTCTGGGTCTGCCCGAAGTTCGAGGAAAACCGGGCCAGGGAGCTCGTCCATTTCGGGAACGACATCCTCACGTGGGAGGAGGACGAGAGCCCGTACCGGCTGTTTGCCGGCATCCTTGAGAAATCGGGGGCCCGGGGCAAGGTCGGCATCGAGGAGAGGGTGCGGTCTTTCATCGTCGACGGGATCCGCAAGGAGGTCCCTCACCTGGAATACTGCAGCGCGGACCCAGTCACCATCGGATGCCGGAGCGTCAAGTCGCCGGTGGAGATAGCCCTGATGCAGAGGTCCAACGACATCACCGTCGCGGCGTACAAGGCGACGATCGCGATGATCCGCGAGGGAATGACGAAGGAAGACTTCACCAAGGACTCCGTCGGCGTCTACGCCGCTCTGGGCGTGGAGGGGCGCATCGGGGCCAACTTCGGCGAGCAGTCGGCCCTGCCGCACGGGAGCTCCAAGCCGCGGACGCTCCGCGAGGGCGACGTCATCCTGATGGACGGCGGCTGTGGCGTCGAAGGCTATCGCTCGGACATCAGCAGGACTATCGTCTTCGGCAAGCCCACCAAGAAGCAACTGGAGGTTTTCAGCCTGCAGCGGGCGGGTCAGACAGCTGCATTCAGCGCGGCCAGGCCCGGCGTTTCCCACGAGTCCCTTGACGCCGTGATGAGAAAGGTCCTTACCGATGCGGGCTACGGTCCGGGCTACAAGCTGCCGGGCTGTCCGCACCGGCTCGGTCACGGCATCGGCCTGGACGGTCACGAGTGGACCTACCTGGTGAAGGGCAACAAGGCCCCCATCGTGCCGGGAATGTGTTTTACCAACGAGCCGACGATAGTCGTCCCCGGGGAGTTCGGAGTCCGCGTGGAAGACGACATGTACATCACCGAGGACGGGGCGAAGTGGTTTACACGGCCGAGCCCGTCGATTGACCAGCCCTTCGCGCAGTAAGCTCCGCGACGGTCTCGGTTACCCCACCCGGCCCCGGCCCGCCCGCGGCGGCAGGCCGGGGCTCTCCACGGTGCGCCGGGGCGGGCGTGCCCCGGCCGGAGTTCCCTGAAGGTGTGACTTCCCTCCGCCCGGAAGTAGGCATCCGGCAAACACGCGCCGTTGGAAGGGGAGGGTGAGGCGGGATGACCGGCGCCGACATGGTGAATCCGGTTTCGCCCAGGCTCATCTACGATGATCACGTGCACGGCGGCCGGGACTTCAGCGGCCACTCGGCGGAATACCCCCTGCGGGAGCTGGTCCGGGCCGCGGCCGCGCGCGGGGTCACCGTCAGCCTGCGCGAGCACGCCCCGCTGCCCTTGGGTTTCCTCGCGGCCCACCCGGACGCCCTGAAGGCCTCGCCCGGCATTGGCACCCCCGTCGGCCTCCTCCTGGGCCCGGGCGACAACGTGGACCGCTTTCTCGAAGAGGTCGCGGTTGAGGGGATAGCGCTGGGGTTCGAGGTCGACGTTCTTGGCCCGTGGTGGCTGGATTCCTCGGTGCAGGTCATCGAGGAGCTTGAGGAGAGGGCGCGCCTTCACGGCGTGACGGTGGACTGCTTCAACCTTTCCCACCACTACCCGTGGGATATGACCTTTGGCAGCATGCGAGCCGCGCTCGAGGCCTTCGGGGGTCCGGAGCCGTTCCTGAGGTCCTACTTCGGCTCGATCCGCGGGTACCTCGGCACGGGGCTGTTCGGTGCCGTGAGCCACCTTGAGGCCCTGCGCAAGTTCGACCGGACCGCGCCGGGCGGGCCTCCCTTCGCGGCCCTGATGTCCCTCTATCGCGACGAGGTTACGGCCACGCTGGAGGAGATGGCCCTCTACCGCGTGGCCCTGGAGTACAACACCGCCGGCCTCCTGACCTGGGGACGCCCATACCTCTCCGTTGAAACTCTGGAGCTGGCACTGGACCTCGGCCTGCCTGTGGTGGTGGGCTCCGATGCCCACGACCCCGGCCGGGTGGCGGGGGGGTTTGACGAGGCGGCGTCGGAACTCCAGACGCTTGGGTTCGGGGAGGTTTTCACCTTCCGGGGGCGAAAGCCCGTGTCTGTCCCGCTGCACTATGCAGCCCGCGGCGTGGAGCGGGCGATCGGAAGGGGGTGAGCGCATGCCGGGTCGGCCGATTCTGGCGGGTTACTCGATCCTGCGCACGATCGTCTCCGGCGTGGTGGTCGTCTATTTCGGATATCTTCTCTACAAGATCTCCGTAACGCTGAACCGCATAGCCGCATCTCTGGAGCAGTCAAGGGTCGATAGGGCTGGCCCGTCATAGCCAGCCGTGGCCTAGTGCTTGCGCAGCACGTGCCCCGCAAGCCTGCCCGTGTGCTTCCCTCCGTCCACCACGACCTGGCCGTTTACCAGCACGTGGTTGATCCCGGCCGGGAACTGGTGCGGGTCAGTGAACGTGGCCCGGTCGACAATCGTCGCCGGGTCAAAAACCACCAGGTCCGCCCACCAGCCCTGCCTCACCTGCCCCCGGTCCGGCAGGCCCAGCCGGTTCGCCCCGGCCGAGGTCATCTTCCTGATAGCCTGCTGTAAAGACAGCACGCCCTGCTCCCGAACGTAGCGCCCCAGAATCCGGGGGAAAGTCCCGTACGCCCGCGGGTGCGGCTTGCCCTGGCCGAGCGGACCGTCGGGCCTGATGCCGCTGGCGTCGGTCCCGACCATCACCAGGTCGTGCGCCATCATCAGGCGGACATCGTCCTCTGACATCATGAAGATGATCATCCCGGTTCCGGGATCGGTTTCCGCGAGGATGTCAAAGACGGTGTCGTACGGGTCCTTGCCTCCCAGCTCATCGGCTATCTCCTGGACACGCTTGCCCTGGTGGCCGGGCTCTTCGCAGCGGGAGATCATCACGTGGGTCCAGGGGACCGCCCGGAAATCGTTGTCCCAGCCGGGGAGCGTACGCCGCATGTCGGCCTTCATCCGGGCCCGCTCCGCCGGATCCTTCAGGCGCTCGACCATCTTATCCCGCCCGCCCTCGTGGGCCCACGGCGGTAGCAGCGCGGCCAGCCCGGTACTGCCGGCGACGTACGGGTACTGGTCGGCGGTGACGTCGATGCCGCTCGCGCGGCCGGCCTCCAGCGCCTCCAGCAGCCGGGACCCCTTGCCCTGAGCGGCTCCGGCTGCCTTGAGGTGGGCGATGTGGACGGGCGACCGGGCCCGGCGTCCGATCTCCAGCGCCTCCGCCACCCCTTCCATCAGGCCCTCGCCCTCGCTGCGGATGTGGGTGAAGTAGATGCCTCCGGCCTCGCCGGCAGCCCTGCCCAGGGCCACCAGCTCGGGGAGCTGGGAGTACGACCCAGGGGTGTAGATGAGGCCGGTGCTCCAACCAAAGGCGCCTTCCTCGATCGAGGAGCGCACGAGATCGCACATCGCCGAGAGCTCGTCTGGTGCCGGCGGGCGCTGCTCGAATCCCATCGCCGCGATCCTCACCGGGCCGTGGCCCACCAGCCCGGCGACGTTGACCGCGGAGCCGCCGCGTTCCACCCGGTCGAGGTATTCGCCGTAGCTTCTCCAGTCGATCTCGAGCTTGGCGGCCAGCGGGCCGCGGAGCATCGACCTGGCGAGCTCCAGCGAGCGATCGGTAAGCGGCGCGAGCGTCGAGCCGCACTGCCCGATGACCTCGGTCGTTATCCCCTGCATCACTTTGCTGTCGGCCGTGGGGTTGACCAGCAACGGCATGTCCGAGTGCGAGTGGGTGTCGATGAACCCTGGGCTGACGACCTGGCCGGTCGCGTCGATCGTCGCCGGCGCCTTACCGGCCAGAGGGCCCGGATCGCCGGGCCGAACCCGTACCAGCGCGGCAATCTTGCCGTCTTTGATACCCACGTCGCCCCAAAACCACGGGTTCCCCGTGCCGTCGTAGACGCGGCCCCCGGTGATGATCACGTCAAACACGTCTTTTCAGCACCTCCACGATGGACCTGCCTGGCGGGTTCGGCGTGAAGTAGGCGGGTTCCTGTGGCCCCCGACGGACGGACGTAACAACTGGCCGCCGGCGTGGACTTGGCATATGCTTCTTACTGAAAGGGGCGACTGGCCATGACGACTTCCTCCCTGCGCGCGGTAGCCCGTGTCTGGGCGGCAGCCGCCGTTCTCATGCTGCTGGCCTTCTCTGTGGGCGAGCTGTTCATGGAAGACGGGGAAAGGGGTCCTACTCCGGCTGAATGGGTAGGCCTTGCGTTCTTCCCCGGCGGCGTCGCGCTCGGCCACGTTCTAGCCTTCAGACGCGAGGGCCTCGGCGGCATGGTGAGTGTCGGCAGTCTCGGCGCGTTTTACCTGTGGAACCTGATCACCCGCGGCGGGCTGCCGGGGGGCCCGTTCTTTGTGCTGTTTGCGTTTCCCGGCTTCCTATTCTTGCACCTGCATTCCACCGCGAGCCGGGGACCCTCTTGATCGCAGGCTCTATTCGCGGCTGTCACGGGCCCAACTATACGGGGATAATATGATATAGTCGTGGCTGGAGCAGGCGACCGGCGCGCGGAGAGCGGCCGGTGGGGCCGGGCGAATAACTCGCAGCAGGCAATCCTGTGGGACCGGGGACACGGTTTCACAGGATTTTTCGGTCCAGAGGGGTCGATACCAAAGATCGTGAGGAGAACTGGATGGACAGGCTTGGCCGGTTCGTGTTTGGCAGGATCATCGGCGACGACGCCGACCTGCGCGACCAGCAGGTCCGGGCCAGGGTAGGTTTCCTCGAAGCCTGGGTCAGCATCGGCAGCAATCTGGTCCTCGCTGCAGTCAAGCTGGCCTTTGGCTTCCTGCTCAATAGCATCTCGCTGCTGGCGGATGCCGTGCATACCGCATCCGACGTCCTCACGTCCGCGGTCGTGCTCATCGGGTTCAGGACGGCCCAAATGCCCGCAGACGAGGAACACCCCTACGGCCACGGCCGCGTCGAAACCATCGCCACCGTCGTGATCGCCATGCTGCTGATTCTTGCGGGTCTCCAGTTCGCCGGCAGTTCCGCGAGGCGGTTGCTTTCCGGAACCGCCGTTGGAGGGAGCTTCCTGGTTGCGGGGCTTCTCGTGGGGGGAGGCATATTCAAGGAGTGGCTGGCGCGATTCTCGGAGGCCCTGGGCAGGCGGATCGGGTCGTCAACCCTTGCGGCGGATGCGTGGCATCACCGTACTGACGCCATCGCCAGCGGTTTGGTGGCGGTGGCCATGGTCGCCTCGTACTACGGCCACCACCGGGTCGACGCAATCTTGGGCCTGGCGGTGTCCGGGCTGATCGTCTATGCGGGCTGGCAGCTGGGCAAGGGCGCGGCCGACGAACTCATCGGCCGCGGCGCCGCCCCGGACGTGGTGAGCCGGATCGAGGAGGCGGCCGCCAAGGTTCCCGGGGTCCGGGGAGTGCACAACGTCTGCGCCCACGACTACGGTGCCGGGCAGGTCCTGGTATCGCTGCACATCCAGGTCGACCAGAGGCTGAGAGTGGACGAATCGCACGGGATAGCCGAGAACGTCGAGAAGATCCTGCTCCGAGACATGGGTCTGCAGAGCACGGTTCACGTGGAGCCGCACCCGTGAGGCCCGCGGCGCCGTGGCCCCGGATCTCGCCGGATTCCGGTGTTCCTAGGGCGACGGGTAGACTATCGAGCCGCTGCCGGCGGCGCCGTTCCTGACGGCCTGGGCGCTGATCCTCCACGGGAAGTAGTCGCTGCTCCAGGTCCAGAACCAGACGCTCGCGTTCCCGTACCTATTCGTCGTCCTCGTGGCCGAGTAGGTCCTTCCTGCGGCCGTCCGCAGCTGGACTGAGACCTGCGCGGACGGCACCGGATTGCCCGCCTCGCCGGTAACGGTCACGGTGACCGGCACAAAGCCTCCGGGCCTTGGATTCCAGCTGACCCTTATGCCTACGTTGAGCCCGCCGGCGGCGGCCTTCACGGTCGTGGAAAAGGCGGCTGTGACCGCCGGGGCTCCGCCCGAGGACGCCACGCGGAGCGCCCCGGAGCCGCTCCCGCCGGTAGCCAGAGCCGGGACCTCGTGCCGGACAGTCAGCGTCCCCGACTGCCCCGGCCCGAGGGATAGCGACCCCGGGCTCACAGCGGATGTCCATCCTGCCGAAACGCTCGCCGGGTAGGTGTCAGTCTCCGTGCCGGTGTTCTTAACCGTGTACTCGTATGTCGCGGCCAGGCCGGGCGCCGCCTCGCCTGAACGGTTCTGCGGGCTGACAGTGAAGCTATAGCCGCGGGCCGTGGTCGTATACGCCACGCTTGCGCGGGCATCTCCGGCCGAAACCGTGAGCCGGCCGGTATCGTCGCTCCCGGGGGCGGCTGCCGCCGGGACGGAGTGCGTGACCACGAACCCGGCGCTCGCTCCCGCCGCGAGCCAGAACGTCTCCGGGCTGACCGACGACGGCCAGCTGGATGATGCCCCGGCTACAAAGCTCGCCGCGACGTTGCCCGTATTCTTGACCGTGACGGCATAGCTCGCGCTGCTCCCGGCAAAGGCCCGCCCTGTCTGACTTGACGGGCTTACGCTGACCCCCGGCGAAGGCGCCGGCGGCGGCGGGGGCTCCGGCTGAGGCACCGGACCCGCCGAGTCCGGCCGGCCCGCGTAGGCCAAAGGCTCGCGGTTCCCGTCCGGGTCCCGCGTATTGCCGTCCTGCCTCCATTGGTTCTGGCTCTGCCCGGCGTCGATGACGGCCTGCCTGACGGCGTAGACGCCGGACGAGCCGGACGGCTTCAGCTTGTTGTGGGCCATGTAGAGGGCAATCACCCCGGCCGCGTGCGGGGAGGCCATGGAGGTCCCGCTGGCGGTTCTGTAGCCGCCGCTCAGCCAGGTGGAGTAGATGCCGACGCCCGGCGCGGCGACGTCGATGGCAGCTCCGCTGGAACGAACCGGGTTTCCGCTGACCGCTGACCTGCTGTAATTGCTGAAGGTGGCCATCGTGTCGTCGGGCCCCGAGCCGGTGCTGTAACCGCGGCCGCCGGCCGCGCCGTCGGAGTCGGCGAGCGCCGAGACCGCGGCGACCTCGGGGTAGGCGGCCGGGATGAAATCGTCGCTTGTCCCGAAACGGCCGTCGGCGCCGTAGACGTCTCTGCCGGAGTTGCCGGCGGCGGCCACGTACACCACCCCGGCTGCGACGCTGCGCTGGATGGCCGCCCGAAGAGCGTCACTCCGCCCGACCGCCCCGAGGCTCATGTTGGCAACCTCAATGGTCGAGGCGCGGGCGGTTACCCAATCGACCCCTTTGATGATGCCCGACATGTACCCGCTGCCGCCGCTGTTGAGGATCTTCACGGCCCAGACCCGGGCGCCAGGTGCCACGCCGGCGACCCCGCTGCCGTTGTATCTGGCGGCCGCGATGCCGGCAACGTGCGTTCCGTGCCCGTGGTCGTCCGCGTAAGAGGCGACCCCCGGGACGTAGGATACGCCGCCCGCGACGTTGAGGTCCGGGTGGCGAGGATCGATCCCGGTATCGAGCACCGCAATGTCGACGTCGACCTGACTTCCCTGCGCGAACAACGGATGAAGGTCGGCATCCACCCGGTCGACTCCCGTCCGCAGCTCGGCGGCGATGTGGACCTCCAGGTCGGGCTCGATGAACGCTACCCTGGGGTCCCTCGCCAGTGCGGCAACCAGCCACGATGGCAGCCTGGCCGCGAACCCTTGCAGGGCGTTGCCGTAGACGTGCGCCGCCTCAAAGCCGTGCAATAGCTCAAGCAGGTGCACCGTCTGACCGGGGTTCGCGGATGCCTTGAGCACGACGATCCAGCGCTGCGCGGTTTGTGCAGTGAGCGCGCCCGCCGAGACAGCCGGTCCAAGGAGCAGCGAGACGATGACCGCCAGGCATGCAAGGATGACCAGAGACCGCCTTCCGTAAGCCGGCCTAACCATGAATACTCCTCCTCGACGCCCGGATTTGCTCCGGGTAAGTCCCGTATTGGACGTCGCCGTGGGCCAGTCCTCTGCCAAAAGGCCAGGTAAACCGTGGTTTGCTTGTCAACCGGAACGCAAGCCCGCGACCAAGGTGGCCGGAGGATTGGAGTCCGCGCGGGCGAAGACCGTCAAGAGGCGCCGGCAGAGGCAGTCCCGCGCGCCGGCGCCAAGAGAACCGGGAGGGATCGCACGTGGAGTTTGACCTGATTGTCAAGGGCGGCGAGGTCGTCGACGGAAAGGGGATGCCCCGCAGGAAGGCGGACGTCGCGGTGCGCGGAGATACCATCGTGGCCGTGGGCGACCTCTCCGGGTCACGGGCCGCCGCCGTCGTGGACGCGAAGAGGCTGGTAGTTGCCCCAGGGTTCATTGACATGCACTCTCACTCGGACCAGACGGTCCTGCAGTACCCGGCCGGCGAGAGCTCGGTGGGGCAGGGGGTCACGACGAGCGTCGGCGGGCAGTGCGGCTCGTCGCTGGCGCCCGTCGGCGAGTACTACGGCGTGGGGATGTGGGGCGCCAACTTCCGCGACAAGGTCGTTCCGTCAAAGTACTACCCCGAGGGGCCTGTCGAGTTCGAGAAAGTGAAAGAGGCAGCCAAGCAGTACGCCGGGTTGGACATCGACTGGACCACGTTCGGCGAGCTGCTCGACCGCTACGAGGAGGCCAGGCCGGGAATCAACCTCGTTCCCCTAGTCGGGCACGGCGCCGTCCGCACCGCCGTCATCGGCAAGGATACCCGGCGCCACGCGACCCCCGGCGAGGTTTCGGCGATGAAGCGGCTTGTCGCCCAGTCGATAGACGAGGGCGCCCCAGGCATCTCGACCGGCATGGACTATCCGCCCGGGGTCTTCGCGTCCCACGAGGAGTTCTGCGAGGTCGTCGGCGAGGCGGCGGCACACGGGGGCTTCTTCTCGCCCCATTGGCGGCGGACGGGCCTGCGGCAGGGTTTCGGCAATCCCGGTCTGATCGAGGGCCTTCGCGAGGCCCTGGACGTGGCCAGGCGGACCGGCGTCAAAACGCAGGTTGCGCATCTGAGCTCGGGCTACCTCATCTCGCCGAAACCGACGCCGCGCTTGATGACCGTCGCCGCCGAGGAAACGCTCGAGGCCATCGACGAGACCATCCATGCGGGCGTGGACCTGGCCTTTGACGTTATCCCCAACCACCTGACGGGCGGCACCATGCACCAGAAGTACGTCGCCAGCACTCTTGCGCCATGGTTTCGCGAGGCCGGTTCGTTCGAGCACTTTGCCGAGAACCTCGCCGCCAAAGATCTGAGGCAGGAGATAAGGCAGTTCATCATGTCCGGCAAGTGGTACGCCTTCAACCCCAACCTTCAGCCCGGCTGGGCCGAAAGCTACATGATCCTCAGGAGCGCGGTGCCGGCCTATGACGGCAAGACGATTGCCCAGATAGCGGGTGGGAACGGGAAAGACCCGCTGGACGTCCTGATGGACGTCATCATGGAGGATCCCAGGGCCTGCGGGGGCAACCGCCGGCCGTACGCCCTGGATGAGGCGCTCAGGGTTTTCTACAGCCACCCGATGGCGATGGTCGGGATGGACACCTGCCTCGTCGACGAGACCTTTGAGATCACCGTGCCGCCCTACATGTATCCCAACCTGAACACATTTGGCGGGATGGCCAGGTTTGTCAGGATGTACGCTCTGGGCCTGTTGGGGCTCGAGGAAGGGATCAGGCGGATAACGAGCCTCCCGGCGGAGCGGCTGGGACTGAAGGACCGCGGGGTCATCGCACCGGGGATGAAGGCCGACCTGGTCGTGTTCAAGCCGCAAGACGTCCTGGAATGCCAGGATGAGATCGAGCCGCGGCAGTATCCACAAGGGTACCACTGGGTCTTTGTCAACGGCGTGGCGGCGATGGAGCATGGCCGGCTGACTCACTCGCGCAGCGGGAGGGTGCTTCGGAGGACCTAGCTCAGGCACTGCCGGGGAGACGGTTCCGGGCCCAGGCTAAGAGGGCAGCTCGGGCTCCTTCCGGGGTGGGAGGGGGTTGCCCGGCCTCGCGGGCATCTTCCCGGTTGCCTCCAACACCACAAACCCGACCATCGCCGCCAGGCTCAGCCATCCGACCCAGTCGCCCAGGACGACCGCCGGGCTACGCCCTGTTCCCAGCGGGACCTCCGCCACGAGCGTGACGTTGGCCCCTTCGGGAGTTACCGCCCATGCCACCAGCCGTCCGCGCGGGTCAATGATCGCCGAGTCGTACCCGCCGTCGCACTTGACCATTGCGACGCGGTTCTCCACGGCCCGGAAGACGACGTGGGTGTAGTGCTTGCTGGCGATGTCCGCCCAATCGAGCGACGGCACCGCGATGATCTCGGCCCCGTTGCGTGTAACCTTGCGCGCCGTGTCGGTGAAGTCCAGGTCGTAGCAGATGATCGTTCCGAGCTTCCCGGCAGGCGTATCGTATACGGGATAGACGCCCAGGCTGGTGTGCCGCTCGCCACCAAACACCACCGGGTGGTCCTTCCCGAATGTGCCCAGGAACTCGCCCTCCGGGCTGACGACGGTGGCCTCGTTGCGCCACGAGCCATCCGGCAAAGTGACCATGTACCCCACGACCAGGTAGGCCCCTGTGTCAGCCGCGAGAAACCGCAGCTCCTCGCTCCGCTGGGCCTGCGGATCAAAGTCCAGGGCTCCCTCCGGCCAGACGATTAACTCCGCTCCCTTGAGCGCGGCCTCCCTGGTCTGGTCCAGAAGCTGCCCAAACAGCGCCTCTCTGCGCTCGGGGTCCTTCTCGTATCCCCGCCCGCTGGCGGCCCGCCCCGGAACCTGGACGGCCGCGACGGTGACGGTGTCAGAGCCCGCGGGTGCGGCGAAGAGAGCGAGGCTCAAAGCGCCCCACGCCAGGACCGCGATTCCCGCCCCGGCCAGCCACCGCCTTACCAGACGCGGTTCCAGTGAAGGGAGGCCGGTATCGAGCCGCCATCTCCGGTCAAAGACGGCAAGGGCCCACTGCGCGACTGCGTGGTTGACGACCATGATCAGGAGGCCGAGCCCGAAGACCCCGAATATGCTGACCGGCTGGATATACCACGTCTGAGCGTGCAGGGTATACGCCAGAAAGGCCCAGGTCCCCATGATCGGCACCAGCGACCGGACCATCTCGATCCCGGCCCAGGACAGCGCCCCCCGCCACACAAACCAGCGGTAGCGGGTCCGCTCATGAAAAGCGCGGTTTCGCCTGTCGGTAAGCAGCACCACCAGGCCGATGGCCAGCGGCAGCCACAGCATGTAGGAGCCTGTCCCCCCAAAGATGGGCACCAGGTAGCCGCCGAAAAAGCTTCCGATTGCGATCGCCGGCGCCAGGCTGGAGAGATGACCAGGCAGCACCCTGTACTGGCTGAGCAGCATGGGCACGAAGGCCACCCAGATCAGCGGCCACAAGCCGTAGGGCGGGAAGGCAAGGGTCGCCAGCGCGGCGGTCAGGAGCGCCAGGACAGCTCCTGCCGGAACGCGGTACCGGAAAGACAGCGAGATCGGCTGACCGCTGGTGCTCACCTGATGCCCCCGGGTTGCAGCGTGGTGGTTGGGCTTGCCCGCGTGTTCGAGAGAGGGCCGCCGGAATCCTTCCTCCGGACTGGACTCCGGCAGGTCAGACGTTACCCGTCTGTGTCTGCGGAAACCCAGATCCCGCGCTGTGCCGCGGGTGCCTCCTGATAATGGACCGGGACCGGACGTTCCTTGAGCGGGAGAAACAGGAGCCTGCCCATCCGGGGGCTCTGGATTGCGCAATCAGAACGTACAATAGCAGGGTCTGAATCGCGTCCAGGACCGCACAGGCTGCCCACCGCAGCCAGAAGCGGTGTTCCGGGAGACGACTCCACGTAGATGGGGCACATGAGCTATCCCTCCGAGGTTTGGTCCTCGTCTCGTTTATACCCTGTTCGCCGGGCCGATCGCTGGCCCCGGGAGAGCCGTCTTGGATAACCCTTGGGGACCAAAGAAGACGCCACCAACGGGCCGGACAGGGGAGCAGGGCAGCGAGATCGGCGTTCACGGCGCGGTCCGCGCTCCGCGGTCCGCGGTTTCGTCCAGGAGCGTATGAGGACTCACTGCGGCTTGGCGGGCCCGCCCCGGAGGTCGCCGACCGGCAAAGGAGAAATGACGTACCCAGACCGGAGGGGAGGCCCGCGCCATGCTGGCGGAAATTGCGTCGATACCGGTTGTAGACTCTCACTGCCATCACGTCACAGCGGCGAGTGCCGCGATCCCGGGCGCGGACTGGCTCGGAAGAGCCCTGTGCATCGGTTCCATCGGGAGCCCCGAGTGGCAACCCGAATTCGTGGCTTCCCAGCCGTCCTACCGGCGGCTCCTTCGCGAGCTCGCTGCATATCTGGGATTGGCCACGGGGCCGGCGGTCGATCCGGAGGCCGTGATCCAGGCCCGCAACGCCCGGGCGGCCCCTGACTACGGCCGGTACATGGACGGCCTCTTTGCCGCGGCGAACATTGCGGTCTTGCTCTTGGATCTGGGTTTCCCGGGACCTGATTCTTACCCCGAGTTTGACGGGCTTACCTCGATCCCCAGGCGTAAGATTCTCCGGGTGGACACGCTGGCATCCTCGCTCGCCCGTGAGAGGCCGGGATTTGAGGAGTTCTGGGCGCGCCTTGACGGCGCCGTGAGGGCGGCGGTATCCGGTGACGGAGTGGTCGCGCTGAAGAGCTACATCGCCGGGCGCACGGGCCTGGCAGTTGAGCCCGCGGGGGAACCCGACGCCCGGGACCGGTACCCCGAATTCCTGGACGGCCGGTCCCATGAAGCTAAGGCCTTCTGGGACTACCTCTTTGCGAGAACGGCGGACCTTTGCGCTGAGCTCGACATACCTCTTCAGGTCCACGCTTCGGTCCTCGGGGGGAGCACCATTGCCATGGACCAGGTCCGGCCGTCGCTCCTCCAGCCGTTCCTCCGGGAGCGCAAGGCAACAGGCCTCAAGCTGGTATTGGTGCACGGGGGATTTCCGTGGGTGGAGGAGGCCGCGATGCTGGCGATAAGCTTCCCACGGGTGTGGCTGGACATGTCGCTCTGGACGCCCTTCCTGCCCGCCTCGGCGGCGGCGAAGCTCCTCGACATCCTCCGTGTGGCTCCGCCGAGTAAGGTACTTTACGCCTCCGACGGCGCCATCGTGCCGGAGCTACACTGGTTCTCCGCGCTCACCGGCAGGGAGGCGGTCGGCCGCGTCCTGGACGTGCTGCGGAGAGAAGGCAGTATGACGCCGCGTCAGGCCGTCGAGGCCGCGACGATGATCCTCTGCGGCAACTCAAAGAGCCTATACCGCCTCTGATAAACGCGTCCCGCCCCGGAGGGGATGGCGGAGAGAACCGACCCGCGCTCGCCTGAAGGTAACAACCCCCCGGGACGGAATACCAAGGGCAGGTAAAGGGAGGCGGGGGCAGTGCCCTGAAGCCCCCGACCTCGAAATCATAGGGAGGGGTAGCATTGGCGAAACGTCTTACCCGCGCTGAAGTCCCGGTCGAGGAAACCTGGAAGCTTGAGGACATTTTTGCGACCCCCGAAGCCTGGGAGGCCGCTCTCGGCGCCTTGCCGGACGAGGCGGCCAAAGTCGCGGGCTTCAAGGGACGCCTCGGGGAGGGAGCCGGGACCTTCCTTGCGTGCCTGGAGACTTGGGAGGAACTGCAGAAAAAGATCACACCGGTCATGGTCTATGCGTCGCTCAATCTCTCGGCAGACGGCACGTCCCCGGTCCATCAGGGAATGGCGGCCCGCGTCGCGTCTGTGGCAGCCAGGCTGCAGGCTGAAACCACCTTTATCAGGACCGAGGCGCTGTCCCTGCCTGACGGCACGCTGGAGAGGTACATGGAGGAGGAGCCCGGGCTCGGGTCCTTCAAGCGCCAGATTGACCGGATGCTGAAAGACAAACCACACGTGCTTAGCCCCGAGACGGAAGTGGCCCTCGCCGCCCTCGGCGAGGTCTTGAGCTCGCCTGCGATGATCTACAATCGTTCCAAGAGCTCGGACATGACCTTTGACCCGATCAAAGACAGGAACGGCAACGAGTTGCCCATGTCTTTCGCGGTCTATGAGGGCAGCTACGAGCGGTCGCCTGACACCGTGCTGCGCCGCAACGCCTACGCCTCTTTCACCAAGGGGCTCAAGGCCTATAAGAACACTTACGCCGCGACCTGGGCGACCGAGGTCAAGAAGAATGTGGTCCTTGCCAAGCTGCGCGGCTACAAGTCGGCCACCGACATGATCCTCTCCGACCAGGAAGTCACCCAGGAAGTTTACGACAACATCCATGACATCATCCTCAAAGAGCTCGCGCCGCACATGCGCCGCTACGTCGAGCTGCGCAAGAAGGTTCTGGGCCTCGACAAGATCCTCTATTGCGACATCGAGGCGCCGCTCGACCCGGAGTTCAACCCGGAGACCACGTACAAGGCGGCGTCGGAGGTCATCCTCAAGGGGCTGTCGGTCCTGGGGCCCGAATATGAAGCGATCATGGCCGCCGGACTCAGCAGCCGCTGGATTGACCTGGCCGACAACATCGGCAAATCCACTGGGGCCTTCACCAGCGGGGTCTACGGGCTCCACCCCTACATCCTGATTACCTGGACGGGCACTATGCGCGACTGCCTTGTGTTGGCCCATGAGCTCGGGCACGCGGGGCATGGCGTCATGGCGATGCGCAACCAGCGGATCTTCAACACCAGGGGTTCCAGGTTCTTCACTGAGGCGCCGTCGACCATCAACGAGCTCCTGGTCGGCCAGAGCATCCTCGACCAGAGCACCGACACGAGGATGCGCCGTTGGGTAATTATGCAGTTCCTGGCAACGTACTACCACAACTTCGTGAGACACTTGATCGAGGGCGAGCTGCAGCGGCGCACGTACGTGCTGGCGGAGCAGGGCCGCCCGCTGACCGAAACCACCCTCAGCAAGATCCAGGGCGACATTCTTGAGGAGTTCTGGGCAGGAGTGGTCGAGGTCGACGACGGGGCGCGCCTGACCTGGATGCGTCAGCCACACTACTACATGGTGCTGTACCCCTACACCTACTCCGCGGGCCTGACTGTTGGCACCGCCGTATCGCAGACCATCCGCGAAGAGGGCAAGCCTGCCGTCGAGCGCTGGCTTGAGGTTCTCAAGGCCGGCGGGACCAAGACACCGATCGAGCTCGCGCAGATGGCTGGTGTCGATATGACCAAGCCGGACCCGGTAAGGAAGGCCGTGGCCTTCGTGGGCTCCTTGATTGACGAGGTAGTGGAGAGCTTCTAGGGCCGGGGACCGGCCGGACAAGTACATGGCTGAAACGGTTGGGGGGTGGGCCGCCTGAGCGGCGGCCCACCCCGGGTATCCTTGATCTCCCGCCTTCGTCAGGCCCTGTCTATCGGGCGTGATTTCTGGCTGTTGCTCACCGGCGAGGGCATATCCCTGCTGGGCAACTTCTTCGGCGGCATGGCCATGGTCTGGATCCTGCTGGAGCGTACCGGCTCGGCGACGACGATCTCCCACGGCATGCTTCTCGGGCTGCTGCCGCCGCTGTTGCTCGGACCTGTCGCAGGCGTCCTGCTGGACCGGTTCTCACGCCGGCGGCTGATGATGGCCGCGGACCTGATTAACGCGCTGGTAACCGGGTTTGTGACCCTGACCCTCTGGAACGGCACCTTCCAGGTCTGGCACGCGTTTCTGCAGATGTTTGCGCACGGGGTCCTCCGCACGATCTATGACCCCAGCGCGCTGGCATTACTGCCCTCGTTGGTCAGCAGGGAGCAGTTTCAGCGTGCCAACGCGCTGCAGATGACCTCACGCAGCATCGTTGGCACGGCAGGCATGGCTGTGGCCGGCCTGGCGATCCGGCTGTTTGGCGAAACCGCGGCTCTGGGCTTTGATGCGGCAACGTTTCTGCTCTCGGCGGCGTGCATCGGCGCGATCAGGGGGGGCTACCGGGGGCTGGGCGCAGGCAGGGGGTACGGTCTGCGCCAGGGCTGGCGTGATATGGGTGACGGCCTGCGTTTCATGCTCCGCACGCCGCTGGTCTGGCACCTGATCCTGGTAGCCAATCTTATGAACTTCTCCTCCGCGCCGGCCAGCGTTGTACTCCCGGTGTTTACGCAGAAGACACTGGGAGGCGACGTCGCGGGATACGGCCTGATGAATAGCCTTGCATCAGCCGGCGCCCTGTTCGGAGCGACCTTTGTCGCGGCACGCGGAAGCGTGGGACGAAGCGGGCGGATGGTGATCCTGTCGAGCCTGTGGATCGGCCTCGGGAAGGTCCTCCTGGCGCTGAGTCCCAACGTGCCGGCAGCGACGGCCTTCATGTTCGCGGCTGCCGTACCCGGCCCATTGATGGGCATCGCCTATAGCGCAATCTACCGTGATGTCGTGCCGGAAGAAGTCCGTGGCCGCGTCTATGCCTGGCGACACGTCGCCAGCACGGTCGCGACGCCCCTTGCGGTGGCCGCGGCCGGTCCCCTCGTCGATTCGGTTGGTCCGCAGGCCGTTATGTTGGGCCTGGGGGCGGTCGGTCTGGCCTCCGGACTCCTCGCCTCGGCCAGCCGCCCGCTGCGGGACGTCTAGGAGGATGATAGCGGTGAGGGTTGAGGCCAGACTGTCTGAGCTGGGACTATCGTTGCCCTCCCCGATGAAGCTCCCGCCCGGCATGAAACTGCCTTTTCCGTGGGTCCGGGTCTACGGCAACAGGGCCTACGTCTCCGGACACGGCCCGCAGAACCCCGACGGGGCGATTGCCGGCCCGCTTGGGAAGGTCGGCTCCGAACTGACAGTAGAGCAGGGCTATCACGCCGCGCAGTTGACGGCCCTGGCCATCCTGGGCAGCCTGAAGCGCGAGCTGGGTGACCTGGACCGGGTGAAGGCCTGGCTCCGGGTCTTTGGGATGGTCAACTCCGCGCCCGGCTTCGGGCAGCAACCTGCGGTAATCAACGGTTTCAGCGATTTGATTCTGGAGCTCTACGGCCAGGATGCCGGCCCCCACGCCCGCTGCGCCGTGGGGATGGCGGAGTTGCCGATGGGTATTCCGGTCGAGATCGAGGCCGAGGTCGAGATCGAGGTGTGAGGTGTGAGTCGTGGGGTGTGATGCCGCGTGACGACCGCCCGCGTCCTATCGCGCCCCGAAGCCGGGGCCGTCTGCGCCTGGCACTACGAGGCCCCGTACTCCGTATATGATCTTCGCGGCAGCGACGATGCTCTCGAGGAGCTCACCGGCGGCTCGTACTACGGTGTATTTGACATCGGCCTCGGAATGCGTCCCGAGCCTACGGGCCGGGGTATCGGTCTTGTGTTTCTGCAGGAGTGCATGTGTTTTGCCGCCGTCCTCCGCGGCGTTCAACGCCAGGGCCATTCGAGTGTATCAGAGGGCCGGCTTTGCGCGCTCGGGAATGTATGCATGCGGTCCCGCGCTACCGCCGCTGCGTCCAGGCTGTTCTCCACCGCGACACAGGGCGCCAGCAAATGGGATACCTGGAGGCTGCCAGTCGACATAGCCCAGGTCGGGGGCCGCAGGGGTGCGGGTCATGTGGCGGCTGGCGAACAGATCCGGCCGCAACCTGTACGCAGGCCGCCAGTTTCTTGGGCGACCTGTCGGCTGGTGAACACCACAGTGGCTTATGCTCGCCAGCCGACACATCAGGCTGGGACCTGTTCGTCAGCCGCCACATCGCCGCAAGACCTGCTCGCCAGCCGCCACATCGCCCCGCGACCCGGTTACCTGCCAGTACATGACCCCACCCCGACCTGACTCCAATCCGGCCCGGCTTAATCCCCGTGGCAATGACGACGAGACACCTTGTAGCGGGCCATTTGAGTCGACGGAGGAGGTGCGTACCCAAGTTGCTCCCATCAAGACTGCAAAAACCCCTCGATGACGAGAAGGGGCAGGGGCTGGCCGAATACGGAATGATCATCCTTCTTGTGGCCTTTGTGGCCGTAGCAGCGATGCCCCTCTTGGGAAACCAGATTTCCGGCATATTCTCGCGGCTCGGCGGGTGGTTCAGCAGCCCCTAAGATAGCCTCCCGCAGGGCGCCGTTCTGTCCCCTCCGGAACTCACGGGAAGGGGCATCCGTCAGATGCCGGGCCTTCCCGGCCTGCCCGGGTGCTCCCCGGTGATTCTCCGGTAATCCTCGGGTGATCCTCGCGTGATCCCCTTGTGTACACACATGACATATGGTACACTGTCTTTGCCAACACAACGGCAAAGGAGAGGGCATATGCCGGCCGACGACCGATCAACCGAGACGCCTCCGGCAAGCCTTGAGTACGTCGGCGTACGCGAGCTTAGACAGCATCTTTCTTCTATCCTCGACTCGGTCGTACGCGAGCAACGTGTGGTCTACGCCGGCAACAAGGTCAGAGGGGGACCCGGGGTGGCCATTATCCCTGCGCAGGTGCTGCAGGAGCTCCTTACCGCGTTTACTTTCTCGCCCGAGGTGCGCTACGACGATGAAACCAACCAGTACTTCATCATCGTCCACGAGATTTGCGCTGACGGTGTCGGCGACTCGCCCGCGGACACGGCTGAAGCCCTCCTCGACAACGTCGAGGAGCATCTTGAGGAGTTCTTTACCAGGGCGGACGTCTATATGCGCTACGAGGAGTACCGGAGGATGTACCCTTACTACCTCAAGTTATCCTTGGCCCCCGGTCGCAAGCAACTCGCCGAAACGCTGGGTCTTGACACACTGGCTTGGTCGAGGTCCGGAGATGCCAACGTATAGCTACCGCGATCTTGCCAGAGTCTGCGCCGCTCTCGGCCTTCAGCGCAAGAGCACGAAAACCGGGGAGGCATGGCTAGGGGTCAGCTCCCTGAGCCGCAGGCCCGTCTTCTTGGTGATTCATCAACATGCAGCAGCCAGGGATGTCCCCGCGGGGCTCTTCGTCAAATACGTCTCCGGGCTCGGTTTCCTAGATCCCCACGAGTTCCGCATGTATCTAAAGGATAGGGTCTAGAGCGCGGCCTCCCACGTCGTCCTCCCAAAACCTGAACTGCGACCTGAGCAGCTCATAGTACACGCCCCGGCGGGCCAGCAGCGAGGCATGGTTGCCCTCTTCGACGATGCGCCCGTCTTCGAGGCAGATGATCCGGTCGGCGTTGCGCACGGTCGAGAGCCGGTGCGCGATGACGAACGACGTTCGCCCCGCAAGCAGCCGGCGCAAGGCCTGCTGGATAAGCTGCTCGGTCTCCGTGTCGATGCTTGCCGTCGCCTCGTCGAGGATCAGGATCCGCGGGTTCGCGAGCAACGCCCGGGCAAAGGCCAACAACTGCCGCTGCCCGACCGAGAGCCGCGTGCCCCGCTCCTGGACCTCGGTTTCATACCCCTGCGGGAGCGCGGCGATGAAGTCGTGGGCGTACACCGCCCGCGCCGCGGCCTCGATCTCCGCGTCGCTCGCGTCGAGCCTTCCGTAGCGCAGGTTGTCTCGCACCGTCCCGGAGAAAAGGAAGGTCTCCTGCAGCACCATTCCAATCTGCCCGCGCAAGGAACCCAGCTCCACGGATTTGACGTCGCGGCCGTCAACCAGCACCCGCCCGCCCTGGACGTCGTGCATCCGGGCCAGCAGGCTGACCACCGTCGTCTTGCCGGAGCCGGTATGACCGACGAGCGCCACGGTTTCTCCCGGCGAAACCCGGAACGATACGTCGTGCAGGACCGGGCGGTCCGTCTCGTACCCGAAGGTGACCCGGTCAAACTCCACCTCGCCCCGGACGACCGGCAGCGCTGCGGCCCCTGCCCGGTCGACGACCTCGGGTTCCGTGTCCAGGAATTCAAAGACGCGCTCCGACGATGCCATCGCCACCAACAAGGTTGTGTAGAAACTCGAGAGGCTGGAGATGGGTTGCCAGAAGCGGCCCTGGTATCCGAGGAAGGCGACCAGCGTCCCGACGGTCACCTCTCCGCGCGCGACCAGGTACGCGCCAAGCACAAAGACCACCGCCGTTCCGATGGCCCCGGTAAGCTCCACAAGCGGTCCGAAGACGGCGTTGGCCCGCATCGCGTGCATCCAGGCATTGAGGCTGTCCCGGTTCAGGCCGTTGAAGCGCCGCTGGTTCTCCGGTTCCCGGACGAAGGCCTGCGTGACCCGCATCCCGGAAAGACTTTCCTGCAGGTAGGCGTTGATGTTGGCGATCTTGCGACGGACGGCCCGCCAGCGCCACTGGATCTGGCGCCTCAGCTTCGTCGCCAGCCAGATGAGCACGGGAACGGTCGCGAATGCTCCCAGGGCCAGCTTCGGAGACATGAAGATCAGGATCGCGACGATCCCGACGAGGGTAAACGTGTCGGTCATCAGGTTGACGACCCCGGAACTGAGAAGCTGGTTAAGCGCGTTGACGTCGTTGGTCAGGCGGACCATGATCTTCCCGGCAGGCCGCGCGTCGTAAAACCTGAGCGACAGCCGCTGAATGTGGGTGAACAGCGCATGCCGGAGGTCAGTCAGCACGTGCTGGCCGATCCAGGCCATTCCGCGCATCCGGAAGCGCGCCGAGGCCCAGTTGACGAGCTCCACGGCGATGTACAGCAGGCAGAGGGGCACCAGGCCGGAGAACTGTTTCGGCACGACGCAGCGGTCCAGCCCGACCTTTATGAGGTAGGGGCCTGCCAGACCCGCCGCCGACCCGGCGACCATCGCCCCTACCGTCGCCGCGACTCTCCGGCGGTAGGGACCCAGGAAACCAAGCAGCCGCCTGAACTGCTCCCAGTCAAACGGGCGCTCCACGGCCTCTTCTTCCTGGTAGCGGACGTGCCGCGGGACCTCCTCGCGGATCCGCCGTCTGCCCTTGGCCGGCGTCTGGACGCTCATGGCTCTCCGGCCCCTGTTCCGGCGGCCACCAGGGCGCCGATTTCCTCCTGGTCGCGGAACTGCACATCGTAGATCGCCCTGTACCGCCCGCCCCTGGCCAGCAGTTCCCGGTGCGTCCCCCGCTCGACGATCCGGCCGCCCTCGAGGACCAGGATCTGGTCGGCGTTCTTGACGGTCGAAAGCCGGTGGGCGATCACAAATGTTGTCCGGTCGCGCATCAGCCGGGCCAGGCCCTGCTGGATAGCGTACTCGGTCTCCATATCCACTGAAGACGTGGAGTCGTCAAGGATCAAAATCCGCGGGTCGGTCAGGAGTGCCCTGGCCACCGCGATGCGCTGTTTCTGCCCGCCCGACAGGCCGACTCCGCGTTCGCCGACCACGGTGTCGAAACCCTCGGGCAGCAACTCGGCAAACTCGCGGACCTGGGCGACGCCGGCCGCGCCGAGGACCTGCTCCTCGCCTGCGTCCGGGCGGCCGTAGGCGATGTTGTCCCGTACCGACGCGGAGAAGAGGAACGTGTCCTGCAGGGCGACCCCGATCTGCCCGCGCAGGCTTGCGAGCTCGACGTCCCTCACGTCCCGACCGTCCACCAGCACCCTGCCCACGGTGCAGTCGTAGAACCTCGGTATCAGCGCGACGACGCTCGTCTTGCCCGAACCGGTCGGCCCCACCAGGGCGGTCAGGGAGCCGGGCCGCGCCTCGAAGCTGACGTTCCGGAGCACTCCCGGGCCGTCGCCGTAGTCAAACGATACGTCCTCAAAGACGACGTGACCCTTCAGCGGTCCGACCGGCGGGGCCCCGGGCCGCGAGGCCAGCACGGCGCCTGTCGCAAGGATCTCCACCAGCCGCTCGCCGGCCGCCAGGGCGTGCTCGAGCAGGTTGATCAGCCATCCCAGGTCCCTCGTAACCCACATCAGGGTCCAGACGTAGCTGTTGAAGGCAACCAGCGTCCCCAGCGTGATCCGGTCCTGGATGCAGAGCCAGCCGCCGTACACAAAGACCACCGCAGCCGTGATCCCGGAGATCAGGTTCATCACCGGGATGAATGCCGACCAGATCCCCGCCGCCTC
>Ga0068714_10000972_pt1 | contig 46017 bp, 42 predicted proteins | sample MTBNYHSulfiMetaG_FD_62988 | JGI IMG/M metagenome (GOLD analysis project Ga0068714, IMG submission 62988) | Enrichment culture microbial communities from rom New York Harbor, USA that are MTBE-degrading - MTBE-NYH (New York Harbor Sulfidogenic)... | ecosystem: Environmental > Aquatic > Marine >... | reverse complement strand
GTTCCGGAAAACAAGAGGACAGCCCGGTTTGTCTGTTGCGCCGTGCTGTGCCGGAGCGGGACGGCGCTGACGGAAATCACGGGGCGCGTGGAGGGGAGGATCGTCCTTGAACCGAGGGGCGGAGGCGGATTCGGCTATGACCCCATATTCTTTTTCCCTCCCCTGGGAAGGACGTTCGCCGAGCTGTCCCCTGAAGAAAAAAACGCGGTCAGCCACCGGGGGAAAGCTCTGAGGATGGTCCGGTATTTTCTTCGCCTCCACATTCTCCAAGCCTGAAAGGAGGGGGAAAAGCCCCCTCCTTTTTCATTTGACCTGGGTTTCGGAGCCGACCGTGACCAGGTCCTTGAAGTTGCGGAACATCTTTTCTCCGATGCCCTTGACCTTCAACAGGTCCTCGACCCTTTTGAAGGGTCCGTGTTCCTTGCGGTAGTCCAGGATCCTCTGGGCGAGCTTGGGCCCGATCCGGGGCAGGGACTGGAGCTCGTTCAGTCCGGCGGAGTTGATGTTCACCTTGGCCTTGCCCGTTTCCGCCTGCGCCAGGCCCATGGCCGCCAGGGGAACGAGCAGAAAACAGACCAGCACCGCCAGGGCGGCGCTCTTCCTGAAGAGATGATTCATGAAGACCTCCTTGCGGTGAGTCGAATGCAAATAACGGGCCAGGAACGGGCCGCCCCGGATCTTCCATGAATGCTTCCGTTTGGCCGGCGGGCGGGAAACGGCGTGTCTCCGCCGGTTGGCGAAAGACGCCCCGCGGCGGAAACGCGGGTTGGCGCCCCGAGCCGAGCAAATCCTGTCCCCTCTCCGAGGAAGACCGAGACAGGATTTCGATGAGATTGAACGCTAGGAGCGGGGGTGGGATTTGCGGTAGGTTTCCAGGAGCTGACGGAGGTCAAGATGCGTGTATTTCTGGGTCGTGGCCAGGCTCTCGTGGCCGAGCAGTTCCTGGATGACCCGCAGGTCCGCTCCGCGGCCCAGAAGATGCGAGGCGAAGGAATGGCGCAGGGAATGGGGACTGATCTTCCGGCGGATGGCGGAGCGGCGGAGGTATTTGTCCACCGCCCGCTCCACGGAACGGGCCGTCAGGCGCGTCCCCAACCGGCTGAGAAAAACCGCTTTCTCCCCGATTTTCACGCGCCCCATTTCGGCCCGAGCCTTCAGGTATACTTTCAAGCTTTCCTCGGCCTTGCGGCCGAAAGGAACGAGACGCTCCTTCCTGCCCTTGCCCCGCACGCGCACCAGCCGCTCGGAGAAACCGATGTCCTCGAGATTCAAGGCCGTCAGCTCGCCGACCCTCATTCCCGTGGCGTAAAGGAGCTCGAGAAACGCCCGGTCGCGGAGGCCGAGAAAGTCGTCGCCGCGCGGCAAATCCATGAAAGCCGCCGTTTCCGGCTCGGAGAGAAAAGAGGGCACGGGCCGGTCCTGCTTGGGTCCGGCCAGAAGACGCGCCGGATTGTCCGCCCGCCAGCGGCGCTTGACGGCATACTGGAGAAAGGAACGGACGGCGGCCAGCTTTCGAGACACCGTGGATTTTTTCTGCCGGCGTTCATGGAGGCGCACGAGATACGCGCGCAGCAGCGTGTTGTCCGCGTCGCGGACATGCCTGTTCCTTTCCCGGAGAAATTCGGCGAACTGCTCGAGGTCGCTTCGGTAAGCGGACAGGGTGTGGGGCGAGACGTTCCTCTCATGGCGCAGATGGGAGAGGAACTCGTCCAGCTCGCGTTTCATTCCTTTTCCGGCTCGGACGGAGGCTCTTGCGCCGGCTCCGCCGGAGGACCGGCCTCTCCGGCCGGAAGATCCTCCTCGATTTCATATCCGCAGGCCTCGTCCCGGCAGCGGATGAGGGGCGGCTTGTTTTTTCTCTGTTTGCGGAACAGAACGGGTTTCCCGCAGCGGGGGCAGGGCCGGGGAAGCGGCTCCTCCCAGGAGGCGAAACGGCATTTGGGAAAAAGGCTGCAGCCGTAAAACACCCGTCCGCGGCGGGTCGTGCGCTGAAGAAGGGTCCCCCCGCAGCCGGCGGGGCAGGGAATTCCGGTGTCGACCCTCTCTTTTTTCTTCACGTAGTCGCACTGGGGGTACTCCGAGCAGGAGACGAAAAAGCCGTACCGTCCCCTCTTCTGAACGAGCCGGCTGCCGCACTTGGGGCATGTCTCCTCCAGGAGGATGGCTTCCTTTTTCACCAGGCTCTTCTTGAACTGGCAATCGGGGTAACCCGAGCAAGCCTTGAAGCGCCCGAAACGGCCGCTTTTGATCACCAACGGCTTTCCGCATTCCGGGCAGTTTTCCTCCACAGGAATGCCGGTTCGCGTCACGCCCTCGGCCTCCATGCCCTTGTCCAGGTCGGCTCGAAGACGCTGGTAATAGGACGTCAAGGATTCCAGCCAGGAATATTCTCCGTCGCTGATCCGGTCGAGCTCCTCCTCCATGCGGGCCGTGAACTGGACGTCCATCAGGTCGGGAAAATGCTGAACAAGATATTCGGTCACGAACATGCCCAGCTCTGTGGGAATGAATTTTCCTCCTTCCTTGACGACGTAAACCCGGTTCTGGATGGTGGCGATGATGGGCGCGTAGGTGCTGGGCCGGCCGATGCCCTTGGCCTCGAGTTCCTTGACCAGCGTCCCCTCCGTGTAGCGGGGCGGCGGCTGGGTGAAATTCTGCTTGGACTCGAGGTCGAGCAAATCCAGGGTTTCGCCTTTCACCGCTTTGGGCAGCGTTTTGGCCTCCGCCTCGGGGGGCAGCTTGTCGATTTCCTCCCCGTTTTTTTCCGCCTCCTCCTCGGCGGCCCGGGCCCGTTCCTTTTTCTGGTCTTCATAGAGGGCCAAAAAGCCGGGATGGAGAATGACCTCGCCCTTGGCGGCGAATTGGCACTCGGCGGCGCGAATGTCGAACTCCGTCTCCTCGATCCGGGCCGAGGCCATCTGGCAGGCGATGAACCGGTTCCAGACCAGTCGGTAGATGTTGAATTCCTCTCTCTTCAGGTAGGGCTTGACGGCTTCGGGCGGAAGATCAAGCGACGTGGGGCGAATGGCTTCATGGGCGTCCTGGGTCTTTTTCCGGCTCTTGAAGACCCGGGGGGCTTCGGGCAGGTAGTCCGGAGACCACCGCCGGCTGATATAGCTCCGCGCTCCGTTCACGGCTTCGTCCGACAGGCGGAAGGAGTCGGTGCGCATGTAGGTGATCAGCCCCACGAGACCCCGTTCCCCGATTTCCAGCCCCTCATAGAGCCGTTGAGCCAGGGCCATCGTCCTCCTGACCGGATAGCGGTGGAGGCGGAAGGCCTCCTGCTGAAGGGTGCTGGTGATGTGCGGCGGCGGCGGATCCTTTTTTTTCTCCCGGACGACGACGTCATTGAGAACGAAGGGCGTCCCGCGAAGCCGCTGGACAAGGCGGCCGGCCGTTTCCCCGTCCGGAATCCTGGCTTTCCGGCCGTCGATCTTGACCAGAGCCGCCCGGAAATCCGGCGGTCCGGAAGCCCGCAGGACGGCGGTGACGGACCAGTACTCCTCGGCGACGAAGGCCTTGATCTCCTTCTCCCGCTCGCAGATGATCCGGAGGGCGATGGACTGGACGCGGCCGGCGCTCAACCCCCGGCCGATTTTTTTCCACAACAGGGGGCTGATGAGGTAGCCGACCAGACGGTCAAGAATGCGCCGCGTCTGCTGGGCTTTGAACTTGTCGGCGTCGAGGTCCCGCTTGTTCTTGAAAGCCTCGATGACGGCCGGGCGGGTGATTTCGTGGAGAAGAACGCGGTGGATGTTGGAATTCGCCTCGCCGAGGAGCTCCTTGAGATGCCAGCAGATGGCCTCGCCCTCGCGGTCCGGGTCGGCGGCCAGGATGACCTCGTCGTTCTCCTTGGCCGCTTTCTTGAGAGCGGAGACCACCTTGCGCCGATCGGGGATGACGAGGTACTTGGGCGCGAAGTCGTTCTCGACGTCGACGCCCAGGGAGCTCTTGGGAAGGTCGCGGACGTGTCCCATGGAGGGCTGAACGACATAATCGGGCCCCAGGTAGCGGTTGATGGTCCTGGCCTTGGCCGGGGATTCGACGACAACGAGGGATCGGGGCATTCACAGGCTCCTGGTGTAGTATTTGCCCGGCGACGGCCGCACAAGGCCGCGGAGTTCCATGTCCAGCAAAACGGCCAGCAGGTCGGGCAGGGGAACTTCCGAACGGGAGACGAGCTCGTCGATGTGAACGGGGCCGCCGGCGACGAGGCACCCCAGGATTTTCTTTTCCTCGCCGGTGCGGGCGGCCGCCTCCCCGGCGCCGCCTCGGCCCGCGCCGAGCACCCTGTCCTTAAGCGGCGGGGGCAGCTCTTCGACCACGTCCCGCCAGCAGGTGACCGGCCGGGCGCCCGCCCGGATCAGGGCGTTCGTTCCGACGCTCAGCTTCGAGGTGATCGCCCCCGGGACGGCCAGAACTTCCCGGTTCTGCTCCAGGGCCAGCTTGGCGGTGATGAGCGACCCGCTCTTCATCGCCGCCTCCACAACCACCAGGGCCAGGCTCAGTCCGCTGATCAGCCGGTTTCTCTGGGGAAAATGATGCCCGATCGGCTCGGAGCCGAGAGGGAATTCGGTGATCAGGGCGCCCGCGGCGGCGATTCTCTCCGCCAGTTTTTTGTTCTGTCTCGGATAACAGGCGTCGAGCCCGGTGCCCAGGACGGCGATCGTCCGTCCGCCGTCGAGGGCCCCCATGTGCGCCCGGCTGTCGATGCCTTCGGCCAGGCCGCTGATCACGACGAGTCCCCGGCCCGCCAGTTCCCGAGCCAGGCTTTCGGCCACGGCCCGGCCGTAAGCCGAGGGATTCCTGGCGCCGACGATGCCCACGGCCGGTTCGCTCCAGGCCCCGCCGTCGCCAAGATAATAAAGAACGAGCGGCGGGTCCGGAATGCGTTTCAAGAGCGGAGGATAACCCTCCTCACCGAAACCCACGGCTCGGCCCCCCAATTCCCGGAGGCGACGGTCTTCCTCGGCCGCCTTCTCATACACCCCTCCGGAAATCACGCATTGAAAGTGCTCTTCGGCCAGGCCCAGGCTTTCAAGCTCGTCACGGGACGCCCTCAGGGCGTCCGGCGGATGAGGATAAAAAGACAGAATCCGGGGGATGATCCTGGAGCTCTCCGCTGTTATCAGCCCCAGGGCGATCCAGTCGAGTCCGTTTCCGGTCATCGCGCTCCTGTTATCCCCGGACAATAGTAGACGTCCAAAAAGGCCCTTATTTTATCAGGAAGCAAAAAAAACACAAGCGAACCTTGCTTGCCGACCGTCGCCAGCCGGACCTTGAAAAAAACAACAAGAACAAGGACGCCCGTTTTTTTGGAGTGCGGCCTCATGAGGCCGCTTTGGATGCGGCGACGCGTCGCCGCCTCTGAAAATAAAGTCATGGCTTCCGATCATTGGGGCGCTATTTCTATAATGATTGTGAGAATCCCTCGATTCCCGGCAAAAAAAGCAGAGGATATAGTCCTTGCTCCCTGGCTTTTGGGAATATCGTAAAAAAACAGGATGCCGAAAGGCGATTCGGGAGGGGGCGGCATCGAGATGCCGCCAGGGAGAGCGGCGACGCGTCGCCGCTCTCCAAAAAAGGCCCGTCATTCGCGGTTGGGGCCCTCTTCCCTAACGAAGTCGCCGGAAGAATGATTGGCGGCTTATCCGCCGAGGAGGATCGAGCCGCCGGTGACGAAAGCGCCGGCCACGGCCGCGGTCTGCAGACAGGCCAGGGTGGCGGCCAAAAGGGCGCGGAAACCCGTCCGGGACAAATCCCGGAGGCGCTCGGGAACAAGGGCGCCGGCTCCGCCGATGAAAATGGCCAGCGAGGCGACATGGGCGAATCCGCACAGGGCGTAGGAAGCGACGACGGCCGAGCGGGGGTGGGACAGGGCGCCGGCCTTTATAAGCTCGGCCAGATGCTGATAGGAGACGACTTCCGTGGCCACGGTTCTTTCTCCGATGAGGCGGGCCACCTGCAAGGCGTCCTGGGGCGGCACGCCCAGAAGGAGGGTGAAGGGATAGAAGATCAGTCCCAGAAACGAGCTGAGCGACCATTGGGCGTTCCAGCCGAACCACTGGTTCACGTTCCCTCCCATCCAGCCCAGGATGAGGTCGACGAGGGCCAACAGCCCCAGGAAAGCCAGCAGCAGGGCGACGATTCCGCCCAGGAGCTTAAGGCCGCTGTGGGCGCCGTTGATCACGGCCATGATGATGTTTTCCTCGCGTTCATAGGCCGGCTTGACATCGAGGCCCAGGGTTTTCGGCTTGCCGGTCTCGGGAACGAGAAGCTTGGACATGACCACAGCCGCCGGCGCGGAGAGGAGCGAGGCCGAGATGAGATGGCCGGCGATCGTCGGCAGGACGTCGCGCAGGAGCGTGACGTACAGGGCCAGTACGGTCGAGGCGATGGTCGCCATGCCGGCGGTCAAAATGGTCGTGAGCTCCGAGACGGTCATGTCGCGGAGATAGGGCCGGACGACCAGGGCCGACTCGACGCCGACGAAAATGTTGCTCGACGCGCACAGGGATTCGGCGCCGCTGAGACGCATGGTGCCGCTGAAGAGCCGGGCGAAAAGGCGGATCAGGACGGGCATGATCCGGAGATAATAAAGGACGGAGATCAGGGCGGCGAAAAAGACGATCGTTGGAAGGGCCTGGGTGATGAGGATGCTCCCCAGGGACGTCTCCCCCCCCTCGCCGACCGCGCCGGGCGGCAGGGCCAATCGGCCGAAGAGGAACCGGGTCCCGGCCGTGGCGCTGTCCAGGAGGCGCACCACCACGCGGTTGAGGAACAGGAACACGCGCCCGCCCCAGGGGACGACGAAGATGAAAAAGCCGAAAAGAAGCTGGAGCCCGATGCCCCAGGCCACGACCCTGAAGCTGACCGCGCGACGGTGCGAGGAGCACAGCCAGGCAAAAGCGGGAATGGTGATGACGCCCAAGAGGCTGACGAGATTGAAAATGCTCATCCTCTCCTCCCTTCCCCTCTGGTCTTCCGACGGCCGCACGTCAATTCCACCAACTTCAGGCGCGACCCCGCGCCGCTGAGGATGCGGACGGAGGAGACGGGGAGCCCGAAATGACCGGCCAGAAGGCGGACGGCTTCCCGGTTGGCCTCCCCCTTGTCCGGCGGGGCATGAACGGCGACCGTGATCCCTCCCGAATCGTCCTCGGCGACAAAGACCCGCCCCGATCGGGGTTTGACCCTCACCCTCAGGACTCGGCGTCCGGCGGCCGGCATGTCGCTCACCGGAGCCGGTTATTGTTCCTTTTGAGAAATTCCCGGACCTGGCCGGGCGTGGCGATATAGCCGCTCAGGCCGAAGGACAGCGCCTGGCGGGACGGATCGTTGGAGCGGAAAAGCACGTATTCCCTCAGAACCCCCCTCCGGCCCGGAAGCGCGGCCTTCAGGGAAAGGGTCTTCTCTTTTCCGGCGGCGATCCTCAGAGGAAAAGACGCCGGCCGCCCGCCGCTGAAAAACCGGACGCTCTTGTGCTCGCAGTCCACGACGAGCTCGAGCTCGCCCTTGTTGCGCAGCACGACTTCGGTCTCGATGGACTCTCCCTCGAGGAGGAGACCCAGTTCGGCCGTATAAGGCGCTATCTCGAACCGGGGCTGGGGAGGCGTTTCGATGTCGGCGGTGACGGCCAGCCGGACCCGCTGCCGGCTCGGATCGTTGGAATAAACGAAGACGTGCTTGGTCACCCGGCCTCCGTATCCGGCGGTGGAGAACGCGACCTTGATCCGGCCTTTTTGTCCGGGCTCGAGCCTCTTGTCGGAAACGAGCGCCGCCGTGCAGCCGCAGGTCGTTTCGACCCGGCTGATGACCAGCACGTCCCGGCCGTCGTTCCGGAAGAGGAATTCGCACTCCGCCTTGTCCCCCTGTTTGACCCGGCCGAAATCCCAGGCATCGCATTCGAAAACGATTTTGGGCTTCCCGGACGTTTGGCCGGCGACGCCGGCGAGCGCGACCAGAGCCAAGAGAGCCGGGCCCATGAGCCACGGTGTTTTTCTGGGAGAGAGAGCCATATCGTCCTCCTTCGGCACCCTCAAGATTATTCACTTTTCATGACCGATTGCAAGAACCGGGCCGGCCGCCGGAGCCGTAAAAGAGGAAGAGCCGTTGACAAGCGGCCTTCAGTCAATATGATGATGACCTCGGCGCACTTCAATGCGAGGGAGAGGAGCCTATGAAGAAAGCTCTCGGAATCGCGGCCGCCCTGGCCCTTTTGACTTCGGCGGCCCTCGGCCAGTTCGGCTACGACAGGGAAAACAAATTCCGTTTCAGCCTCTACGGCGGATTCGGCCTCAGCCGGTCCGCGGGAGTTTCGTCCTACGTCGACACATGGGACGCTCTGGTTCACAAGGATATCAGCGAATACGCCGATATCGACTACCGGGCCGAGAACGGCGTTTCTTTCGGCGGAGCCTTCACGTACATGCTCGACCGAAACCTCGGCCTGCAATTCGGCGGCGGCGTGTTCGGCCGGGACATGCCCAACGACATCGTCTCGGGATGGGAAGCCTTTGTGGGCGGCGCCCGGATCGCCGACGAGTATGCCTTCACCGGCGGGGGGCGTTTGTCGAGCGTTCCATTGTTCCTGAACCTCGTCGGCCGGTTTTCATTCGGAATGATCGATCTTAACCTTTCGGCCGGCCCGGCGGTCTTCCTGAACAAGGCTGAGGCCGACGCCACGGGCATCTACGGAGACTCTTTCTGGATCCAGATTCTGGGAACCCTTTACGAGTGGATCGATTTCCTGCCCGTGGCCATGGAAATCCCCCCCACCTCCTGGACGGGTTGGGGCGCGAATTTCGGGCTGGGCATCGACCTCAACTTCTCGCCGGCGTTCGCCTTTTTCCTGGAGGGGCGTTGCTTTCTCTGCGGCTCCAAGGATCTGGACTGGGAGTATTTGACGGGTTATTACAACGGCCTGCGGGGCGTCCTCCCCGACTGGGAATTCGGCCAATCACAAGCGGATTACCTCATCGAAAACGAGCTGACCGCGCCGCTCAGGATCAATCCCTCGTTCTTCGTCATCAGCGCCGGGTTTACGTTGCGGTTCGGCGCCTGACCCCGGCTTCCGGCCCGTCGCCGACCGCTTGCTCCCGATCAAGCCCTCGGGTTAGAATACGCTCTGGAAATGACACACCAACGCGGCTCCGCTTTTCTTGCCGTCGGCTTCATTTTTATCCTCGCCGTTCGAATCAGCGCCGCGGTCCAAGTCCGGGTCACCGCCGAGGTGGCCAATCTGAGGCTCAGGCCCGACATCGGCTCGGCCATCATCCGCCAAATCCCCCGCGGAACGCTGCTCCTCTCCAAGGCCAAGGAGGGCGACTGGTACCTCGTGAGCGTGACCACGGAATCCGGAAGGACGGAGACGGGCTATGTCCATGAAAGCCTGGTTTCCCCCCTGTCCTTCGAGGGCGAGCCGGAGGAGGAGCCTGCGCCGCCCGAGCGCGCCGGGCCTCCGCCCCGCATGCCGGAACAAAGACCCGCGGCCCGTGAATCCGCCTCCGCATTTTTCTCCCGGGGGAAATTGTTCTCCCTGACCTTGGCCGGGGGAGGCGCTTTGGTCCGGGGAGGAGACCTCAACCTCGGCGCCCGGGGACTGGCCGCATTCTTTGAGGACAGCCTGGGCGCCGAAACGGAGGACGCGGTCAGGCCTATCCGTCTCGGCTACGCGGCGGTGGCGGAAATGCTCCTCCCTCTGGCGGACAAGGTCTCCCTGGGATTGGGCGCCGAATTTCTCCGGAGCACCCGGCAAAGCGAGGTGCTCTATCTGAAAGGAACGGACGAGTACGCTTACACCGTGCGGCTCTCGGTTTGGGACCTGCCTCTGAAAGCCTATCTGGATTATGCGCCGGTCTCCTTCGTGCATCTCAGGATAGGCGTCGAATATCACATCGCCCGAGCCGGCTATCGGTATCTCTGGGAAACCAAGGACGGCTGGCAGGAATGGACGGGAGATGCCGGCGGCCGCGGCCTGGGGGTCTTCGGCGGCCTGGGACTGGAATGGCCCATCGCTCCGTCCTTCAGCCTGGTGCTCGACTTCGGCGGCCGCTACGCGCCTCTCACCGATTTCTCCGGAACCGGGACCTATCTCGATTCGGTGGACGTCTCCTCCGAAGAAGAAGGCACGCTGTACTACTACGAAACCCGCATCGCGGGCCGCCCCCCCTACGCCCTGCTGTTCATCCGCAGCCGCGTCCCCTCGGAGGGCGGCGTCTACAATCCCCGCGCCGCGGAAGTGGACTTCACCGGCCTGTCCCTGAAAGCGGGCTTTAAAATCACGTTCTGACTTCGGTCTTTCTCAAAAGGACGAAGCACTGGGCGTGCAGCCCGGGAAACAGGCTCCTGGATTTCACCACCCGGAAACCCGCCCGACGCGCGTCCTCGCGGAATTCGGAGGCGTCGATCATGCTGATCCTTGTCCGGCTCCTCTTGACGGCCCGGCGCGCAACCCGCTGCCAGCGGTGAAAGAGGTTCAGCCGGTAGAAAGAAACCACCGCCCACTCGGAGCTGACCCGGGCCAGCTCCCCCATGACCGCGCGTCTGTGATCCCTCGCCCGGAGATGATGAAAAAAGCGTATCGAAAAGACCAGACCGAAAGCGCCGTCGGGAAAGGGCAACCCGCGCTTGGCGTCGGCCACGACGCCGAGGGGCGTCGCCGAGGCGCCGGGCCGACGGAGGGCCTGCGCGACCATGGCCGGCGAATAATCGCCCGAGACGCGTCTGGCGCCGGTTTCGTCGAGCAATCCCGAAAACCGGCCGTAGCCGCAGGGCATGTCCAGGATCCGGGCCGGGCGCGGAGGCCCGGCGGCGCCGAGCAGCTTCCTGAGGATGAGCGTCTCCCGGCTGTGGACCAGCCTTTGATCAAGGCCTCGGTAGCGCCGGCGTTCATAGTCCGCAACCTCCGCGGCGGTGAACGGGCGGTTAGTCGAAGTGGACATAGCGAGGACTCCCGTCAAGAGGGATTTCCCGGCCGGTGAAACCGATCTCCCGGCCGGCGCAGTCGAAGACGGCCCGGACGTTCCGGTCGAACCTGTGCCGGACGGGCCGTCCCGACGACCAGCCCACAGCGAAGTTCCGGCCCTCTTTCTGAAAAAGAAAAACATGGCCCTCTCCCCCGCCGGACCGTCCCAGGAAGCGGCTACCGTCGATCCGGCCGACGAGCGTCCGGAAAGCATGATAGGATGGACGGGGGCGCCAGGGCTTCTCCAGGCTGTTCACGAGCCCGTAGCCCGGAGCGGCAAGCTGCCACCAGTAAACCCTTTCCACGAGCCCGCCCGCCAGGCAGAGGAGATAATAGCGGACCAGGTAGTCGGCCTGTTCCTCTTCCCCGACGTTCGGCTTTCCGGAGGCGGGCGAATAAGGCCCCATGCTCTTCAGCGGCCAATTGACCTCCGTGACCCACAGGCCGCGGCCGCCCGTCGCGGAAACGTCCACCGCGGCCTTGAGCAAAGCCACCTTGGCCGCCGTGGTCCATCCGGCCTGGGCGTTCTCCGGCGCGCCCACCCGGTCGACATAAAGCAGCGAGCTGACCTTGTCGAAGGGAAGCCGGGCCAGGAGGGGGGGATAGAGATGAAACTCGAAATCGATGACCGCCGGCCCGACGAGCCTGAGGCCGCGGCCTGAAGCCGCGTCGAAGGCCGCTTCGGCCAGGGACAGGTACTCCTCGAAATCCCAGACGCCCCACTTGGTCCGGTTCCAGGCATGGCCGATCTCGAAACGCTCGGCGATCCCGCCGAGGCGGTCGAAGGTTTCATCCAAGAACGCGCGCCAATTCTCGGGCCGGAGAACGTCCTCCCGGCGCTGGAGGAGGGCGACGGTCAGGCCCAATCCCCCGGCCTTGAGGCTCTCCAGGAAGCGGGCCGTGCCCTCAAGCTTGTCTCTCTCCCAAGAGGCGACCCGAACCAGGACCTCCTTGGAGCCGGTCTCGCGCAGAAGCCGGAAGACCTCGTCACCGGCCCCCGCCGCCGGGGACACGGCCAAACCGCAGGCGCGGCCGATGTCCGACGGCTCGAGGAATTGGCGGCGGCGATATTGCCGGTAGAGATTGAGGACGGGGTACAGTTTCCTGAAGTTTGCGCCGGCGAGCCTGAGATAGCCTGGAATCCGGCGCAGGTGGTGCTTCATCCGCTCCCGGCGGGGAGCGACGTTGTGCGGCTGGTCCGCCAGGGCGTTCCAGTCGAAGGGGAACTCCACCCTACTGCACTCCAATTTTTTTGGCCAGCGTTCTCAGCCTCAGCGCTTTCTTGGCCCGGACCCAAGACGTATACCACGACTTCCGGAACGCGTACCAGAGGGAGAAAATCCTCCCCGGCGTCCGGCCGCGGCCGTAATAAGCGAGGAAATCTCGTCGCCTCTCCCGGGGAACGCCCAGCCGCACTAGGTTCGCTGCGGCGCGCAGGCCTTTGACCCGCTTCCTCCTCCGGACCCGGTTGGTGTCCAGGAGCAGAAATTCATACCCGCCGCGGCCGTCCTCCGCGGCCAGAACATTTCCGTCCGAGAGGTCCCGGTGAAAAACGCCTCTGTCGTGACATGTTCTCAAGAACCGGGCCAGGGAGCGGAGCAAGGTGTCCAGGCGGTCGCCCTCCAGACCGCGAAACAGCTCCCTCACTTCCCGGACGTTCTCCTCCTTCTCGGCCAGGAAATACCCTTCGGCCACCGTCCCCGCCCTCCGCCTCTCTAGCCAGGCCACGGGACGCGGCGTGGGGATGCCTCGCTCGAGGAGCGCCCGCGCTCCGCGCCAGGCCTTGAGGGGCTTGGAGGGAAGAAAGAGGGTCTTCAGCTTATCCACGCCCCTGGGGCGGAATCGCTTCAGGACAACTTCCCGGCGTCCCCGGCCGGGGATATCGAGGCTGAGCGCCGCCAGGCGGTTGCGTCCGGCGTGGATCACGGTCCCGCACCTCATGAGCTTTTCGGGATCCGACAGAGAGGCGATGAACTCGGGCTCATAAAAGGCGGCGTCGACGGCGCCCCGAAAAGATCCCAGGTCGACCGGCCGCTCGCTCGTTCGGTCCTTCACGGCCGATTCCCCTCCGCTCGGCGGAGATGCCGGTTTAGAATATCAAGCATCAGCCTGCCCAGGGGCCGGGGCGCATATTTGCTACGGACAAGTTCGAGTCCGTTCTCGCCGATTTCGTCGCGCAGCCTCTTGTCCGCTTTCAGCTCCAGGACGGCTTCGGCCAGCGATTCGGGCCGGGGCGGGTCGCAAAAAAAGACATTCTCCCGGTGGCTGAAAAACTCCTCGGCGGCGGGAGTCCGGGCGGTGACGACCGGTTTGCCCGCTCCCATGGCCTGAAAGATCTTGTGGGGCACGACCCGGGCCGCCTTCTCCGTGCGGCCGAAGATGCCCAGGCAGACATCGGCCCGCCCGATGCGTCCGGGCAGGTCCTCAAGGCGGGACCAGCCGTCGAAGCGGATGTTGTCCGCGCCGAGCTCCCCGGCCAGCGCGGACGCGGCGGGGCGGGTCTGGCCGTCGCCCACGAGGCGGAAGACGACCGAGCGGTCCTTGCGGCCGACAATCGCCGCGGCCCGGACGATCGATTCCACTCCGTGAAGGGGGAGGAAGGAGCCCACAAAAAGGACCGTGAATTCCCGTTCGCCTTCCGTCCTTCGCCCGCCCGCGGGAAAAAACAGACGGTCGTCATAGCCGACGGGCACGACGGCCGTCTTTCGCTGCTCGAGCCCGAAGCGGGCGTTGAAATATCCGGCGTGCGCCGCCGTGTCGGCCAGGACGAGGCCGGGCATCCCGAAGGCCCAGCGGTCGATCGTCAGGTTCCACCAGGCTTCGACCGAGGAGGGAGGCTTTCTCCCCCAGTCCAGGATCTTGGTCTCGTACCTCGAGGCCAGAGGATCGTGGACGAGCCGGAGGCCGAGGAGCGCGGCCGTCAGACGGGCGATGGGGACGTCCTTCTGCCGGAATTCGGGAACGAAGACGATGTCGGCCTTGCGGGCCTCGGCCAGGCCGCGGAAAAACAGGCGCGGATAGCGCAGCCAGAATTTCTCCCGGCCGGGAACGCGGCATTCGACGACCTTGGCGCCGTTCCGCCGCAGGCCCTCGCGCAGAACGGCGTTCCGCGGATAGAGCGGGTCGTAGCCCCCGAAAAAGCAGATTGTCACGCTAAAAGACTTAACCTCAGCGCTTCTATAAGTCAAGCCAATGAAGGCTTTATAAAAAGCGGGCATTCATAATTATTGAAGGCCGGGAGAAGGTTTCGGCGCCCGCCCTCTACAACTTCGAGTCGCGCACTTTTTCAGTAGAGTACAGAAAATATTTTTAAGCGCTCAGAATGCGATGATTGACGCCGGGGGGAGGACTGGAATAAGATATGATGCAGGAGCGAGCCCATGTCCATCGATCCGGAACTTCTTGAGATCCTCGCCTGTCCGTTGTGCAAGACTTCCGTGACCCTGAACCGGGACGGATCCGGACTGCTTTGCAGCCGGTGCATGCGCCTTTACCCCATAGTTGACGACATCCCGGTCATGCTCGTCGAGGAAGCCGTCCTGGTGAAAGAGGCCGGAGCGGCGGCCTCCCGGTCCAAGAAAAAGGAGTCCGGGCGCAAGACAAAGCCGGCCGCCAAGAAAAAGACGGGGGCCCGGGCGGGAAAGAAACTCAGGGCGAAGCCGAAAACCAAACCCAAGCCGAAGCCCAAGGCCAGGCCGAAGTCAAAAGCGAAAACCAAGCCCAAATCCAAACCCAAATCAAAAGCCCGGCGAAAGCGCTGAGCATTCCTCAATCCTTGAAAATCCTCCTCATCCGCCTGAGGCGGACGGGCGACATCATCCTGACCACGCCCGCCGTCGCCGCCCTGAGAGCGGCTTTCCCGAAGGCCTTCCTGACCTACATCGTCGAGGGGCCCTTCGCCCGCCTCGTCCGGGGTCACCCGCACCTCGACAAAGTCATTGTCCTGAGCCCGAAAGCGGGGCGACGGGAATTCCTGGCTGTTGTCCGCGAAATCCGTCGGGAGAAATTCGACGCCGTCCTGGATTTCCACGGCGGGCCGAAGGCCTCTCTATTCACGCTTCTCTCCGGGGCCCGGACCCGGGTCGGCTACGAAGTGAAATACAGGCGCCTCATCTACAACCGCCGCGTCCCTAGGGCCTACGCGGAAGGGCCCGTCCACAGCGCGGCGAACCACCTGAACCTGGTCAAAGCCCTGGGGGCGGACGTCCGCAAGGCCCCGCCCCTTTCGCTTCCCGAGGCCACGGCGAAAGAAAGAAAGAACGTCGACCGGCTGATGAAGGAAGCGGGGCGGGGGAAGAAGGTCGTTCTCCACATCGGCGCGGGAAACCGCTTCCGTGACTGGGGAGTCGAGAACATCGTCCGCCTCATCGGGCTCATCAGCGGCCTTCGCGGCGTCCGCGTCGTCCTCGCCGGCGGCCGGGACGATAGGGAGGCCGAGAAGGAGATCCAGATTCGGGCGGGCGGACGCGTTCCGTCCCTCGTCGGCCGGGTGAACCTGATCGAGCTGCGGGAGGCTATTCGCCGGAGCGTCCTGTTCGTCGGCCCGGACAGCGGCCCGATGCACATCGCCGCTTCCACTTCGACCCCTATCGTCGCCGTTTTCGGCCCGACCCTGCCCGCCCATTTCGCTCCCTGGCAGGCCCGGGCGGTCATCGTGGAGAGCGACCTCGAATGTCGGCCCTGCCGCCAGAAGAAATGCGTCACCGGCGATTACCGCTGCCTGCGGACCGTCACCCCGGAACAGGTATTCAAGGCCTGCCGTCGCTTTCTGCGCTAGGGCAAAGAAAGAGCCGCAGCGGAACGCGCCGTTCCGCCGCGATTCGAACTGCGCCGGGCGTCGAGGCCCTTCCTTCCGGCCTGATCGACCGAACCGCGTTCCTAGGGAGCGGCGCCTCCGTCCGGCCTTTTCAGGCCGGGAGGGAGGGTCGAGGCGCCATGAGCGGTTCAGCAAGGAAGCGACGGGTTTCGAAGGGTTTCCGGCATATCCTTGCCGGCCGGCTGAGCACAGCTCGCGTCAGCGAGCGTATCGCGAAGCCGACTGAGAAATCCGGAGCTTCCGCCGCGATTCGAACCGCGCCGGGCGTCGAGGCCCTTCCTTCCGGCCTGATCGATCGAACCGCGTTCCTGAGGAGCGGCGCCTCCGTCCGGCCTGAGCAGCCGAACCGCCGCGTTGGCCAAACGGACGGGCTTGTAGTAAAATGTCGTTTTATTTTCAGCCCTGCGTCCCGATCATGATCGACATGCCGGCCAAGCTTAAAAACGGAGGCGGCCCGGGCCTCTTCCTGTGGCTGTTTCTCTGCGGAGCCCTGCTCTTCGCCCTGGTATCCATCAGCGCCGTCCAGATTCTCCTCGCCGCAGCGTTCGCCGCCTGGCTGCTCCTCCTGATCGTCGGAAAAGAACGGCTCCAGTTCCCCCCGTTTTTCTGGCTCCTCCTGGCCTACACCGGTCTGTCCCTCCTTTCCGCCGCCTTCTCCATAGACCCGGCGACGAGTTTCAAGGACAGCCGGGAACTCCTGCTTTTTCTCGTTGTCCCCATGACCTTGGCGGCCTTCCTCTCGACCTCCAGAATGAAGGTCGGGACCCTCTGCCTGCTCGTCTCAGCCCTGGTTTCGTGCGGCTATTCCCTTTTCCATTTCGTCCTCAGGTCTTCTCCGGGCGAAAGGGCGAAGGGCTTCATGGGCCATACGATGACCCAGGGAGGGCTGCTGATGCTCTTCAGCCTTCTGGCCCTGGCCCTCTTCCTGTTTCTGAGAGGAAAACTCCGCTGGCTGTGGGCCGCGTCCCTGATCCCTTCCCTCGCCTGCCTGGCCCTGACCCAGACGCGCAGCGCCTGGCTCGGACTGGTCGTGGGCGCCACGGTGCTCATCGGCATTTACAAGCCCAAGCTCTTGGTCCTTCCTCCCCTGCTTATCGGTCTCTTTTTCCTGTTGTCCAAACCGCTCGAGGAGCGCTTCTCGCTCGTCGCCGAACTCCGGGAACGGGCCCTGAGCGTTTTCAGTCTGAAAGACCGGTCCAACAGGGACCGCTTGGAGTACCTGCGGGCCGGTTGGAAAGTCATCACCCTCAGGCCGCTTCTCGGAACCGGTCCGGACACGGTGGACGAAGTCTTCACCGATCCGTCGTTGGCCCTGTCCCGGCGGGCGGCGCAAAACGTTCATCTCCACAACAATCTCGTCCAGATCGCCGCCGAACGGGGGCTTCCGGCCGCGGCGGTCTGGCTGGCGTTCCTGACATGGGCCGCGGTCTCCGCGCTGCGCGTCTTCCGCCGGGACGAGTCCTGGCGGAAAGCGCTGGCCGGCTCGGCGCTGGCGGCCGCGATTTCGCTGTTTGTCTCCGGATTCTTCGAGTACAATTTCGGCGATTCGGAGATCACCTTCCTGTTTTTCCTCCTGATCGCCCTGCCCCATGGCCTGGCCGCCGCCCGCAGGACGAAGCCCGCCGCGGCTTCCCTCCCATGAGCAACAATCCCGCGCCGCGCCGTTCCCGCTCCCGGAAAAAGAAGTTCATCCTCGTCGCCGCGGGCGCCGTCTTCCTGAGCTACGCCGCCTGGCTGCTGATTCAGATTTTTTCATACCGCGTCTATCCCACGGGTTTCGCCGCGCCCTTCCAGGAAATCGAGGGCGCCTACCACATCCACAGCCTTCATTCCGACGGCCGGGCCGATGTCGAGACGATCGCCGCCCTGGCCGCCGACACAGGACTGGATTTCATCGTCCTCACCGACCACGGCTCCCCCAACCATCCCTCCCTGGCCGAGCAAGGCTGGCGGAGCGGGGTTCTCGTTCTGGCCGGCACGGAGATCTCCACGAGCCGCGGCCACCTCGTCGGCCTGGGCTTCGATCCGGCGCCCGAGCGCTTCGCTCAAAACGCCGAGGAAGCGCTGCGGGAGATCAACCGTCGGGGGGGCATGGGCATCATCTCCCATCCCTATCACAAGGCGCGCTGGTCCTGGGGGCCGATGGAGGGCTACGCGGGCATGGATCTCCTCAACGGCAATTCCCTGCTGAAGAGCGGTTGGGCCCGCATTCTGCTCTACCTGCCGGCGCTTCCCATCGACGGCCGGTTTTTCCTCCTCAAGCTGACGCGCCCATTCCCCCGGGAGCTTGCCAAATGGGACGAGCTCAACGCCCGCCACCGCATCTACGGCTTCTACACCGTGGACGCCCACCTCTTTTATCGGGCCATGTTCTCCTTTCTCAGACTGCACGTCGTCCTCGACCGGCCGCTGGCCAGGGATTTCGAGGAGGCCCGGAGGCAGGTCCTGGAGACGATCCGGGCCGGGAAATTTTACAGCGCCGTGGACGCCGCCGCCCAGGCTCGCGGCTTCCGGTTCTGGGGCGAGAAAGAGGGGCGGAGGATCCCCATGGGGCGGGAGCCGCTTTATGAACCGCCCTGCGGCCTGCGGGTGAAGGCCCGTTTCGATTTCGACATCGAGACGCGGCTCATCAGAGACGGCCGGGTCATTCACACCACGCGCCAAAAGGAATTCCTGTTTGACGCGCCGGGGCCGGGCGTTTACCGGGTCGAGGTGTACCTGCGCTCCCGCACGCCGCTCGATCCCCGGGTTCCATGGATCGTCTCCAACCCCATCTTCTTCCGGGAGGAGTCGCCATGAAAGCGGAAGAGCTCAAAAAAATCGCGAAAATCATCAGCCGGTTTGAGGACCGGAGGGTCGTGGTTCTGGGCGACTTGATGCTGGACCGCTACATCTGGGGACGCGTGTCGCGCATCTCCCCGGAGGCGCCGGTTCCCGTGGTGGAGGTGTCGCAGAGCACGTCCAGCCTGGGCGGGGCGGGGAACGTGGCTCACAATCTGCTGAACCTGGGCGCCTATCCCCTCCTGGTGGGCGTGGTCGGCGAAGACGAAGAGGGCCGCTGGATCCGTGGCCTGATGGCCGAAAGTCGGGGCATCTTCACCGACGCCAAGAGGCCGACCACGGTCAAGACGCGCATCATCGCTCATCACCAGCAGGTCGTCCGCGTCGACCAGGAAAAACGCCGGCCCGTCTCTCCCGCGGTCGAGTCGGCCATCGCGGATTTCATCAAGAGCCGGGACTTCGACGGCCTCATCGTCTCCGACTACAACAAGGGCATCGTCACCCGGACGCTGATGGCCAAAGTGCTCTCTCTCGCCCGGAGCCGGAGGATTCCCGTGTTCGTCGACCCCAAGGTCGAGAATTTCCGCCTCTTCACTCCGGCGACGCTCCTGGCTCCCAATCACCTGGAGGTGGAGAGAATCGTCCACCTGCCCTGCCGGACGGACGCCGAGGCCGAGCAGGCCGGCCGGCGTCTCATGGAGCAGGTCTCCTGCCGCTACCTGATCATCAAGCGCGGCGAGCAGGGCATGTCCGCCTTCGAGAGAGGCCGGAAGACGGTTCACCTGCCGACCATCGCCCGGGAAGTGTTCGACGTCACCGGCGCCGGCGACACGGTCCTGGCCGTCTCCGCCCTGGCGCTTCTCGCCGGGGCTTCAATCCGGGAGGCGGCCGTTCTGGCCAACACGGCGGGCGGAATCGTCGTGGGCAAGATCGGGACGGCGACGGTCACGCCGGCCGAGCTCCGGCAGGGCCTGCTGCGGAGCAACGGCCATCGGAAGCGCCTCTAGGATCCGTCGCTCGGGCCGCCCCAAAGGGAAAGAGAGGCGCTGTTTCCTGAAGGCCGCGCTTTCTTCGGGCCATGAAAACGGTTATAATATTATGTGAATTGCCTTTTCGCAAAGTTCCATCCGCATCATTCATGAGAGCAGGTCTATGTGCGGCGTGATCGGCATCTACGGCAACGGGGACGTGTTCCGCGATCTCTATCAGGGCCTGCTGGCCGTCCAGCACCGCGGCCAGGACGCCGCCGGCATCATCACCTACGACGGCCGGTTTCACACCAAAAAAGGCAACGGCCTGGTGCGGGACATCTTCAGTCTGGAGCACGCCGAGAGGCTGCGGGGCCTGGTCGGCATCGGCCACACCCGCTACCCGACCATCGGCGGCGGCGCGGGCGAGGACGCCCAGCCTTTCCAGACCAACGCCCCCTTCGGCATCATCCTGGCCCACAACGGCAACGTCGTCAATTACCGGGAGCTCAAGGCCGAGCTTTTCGACAGGCACCACCGCCTGCTCAATTCCGATTGCGACGCGGAGATCATCCTCAACGTCTTCGCCCAGGCGCTTCCCCAGGGCCGGGTCAAATCGCTCGGTCCCGAGGACATCTTCGCTGCGGTCAGGACCGTGTTCGCCAAGGTCAAGGGCAGCTACTCGGTGGTGGCCTACATCGCCGAGCGGGGCCTGGTCGCCTTCCGCGATCCCTACGGCATCAAACCCCTGGCGTACGGAGTCCGTCATGACGGCGTCCTGCCCTCCTACGCCGCGGCGTCGGAAACGGTGGCCTTGAACATTCTGAATTTCGAAGACATCCGAACGGTCGAAGCCGGCCAGGCGGTGTTCATCGACCGAAACCGCCGGATTCATGCGCGCAAGCTTCTCCGCCGGCCCCACTCGCCCTGCCTGTTCGAGTGGGTGTATTTCGCCCGTCCCGATTCGCTCATCGACGACGCCCACGTCTACGAATGCCGGGTCAACCTGGGTCGGCTTCTGGCGCGGCGGATCAAGAAGCTGCGTCTCAAGATCGACGTCGTCGTGCCCGTGCCGGACTCGGCGCGCGACGCGGCCATCGAGATCGCCCGGACGCTCGACCTCCGCTATCGCGAGGCTCTGGTCAAGAACCGCTATATCGGCCGGACGTTCATCATGCCCGCCGACAGCCAGCGGCAAAATTCGGTCCGCCAGAAATTGAATCCCATCGCCGCCGAATTCAAGGGCAAAAACGTCCTTCTCGTGGACGACAGCATCGTCCGGGGCAACACCTCCCGGGCCATCGTCAAGATGGTCCGAAGCTGCGGGGCGAGGAAAGTGTATTTCGCCTCCTACAGCCCGCCGCTCCGACACCCCTGCGTCTACGGCATCGACATGCAGACCAAGACCGACTTCGTCGCCCGCAACGCCACACCCGATCAGGTGGCCAAGTTCATCGGCGCCGACAAAGTCATCTACCAGAGCCTCGAGGACCTGAAAAAGGCCGTCCGAATGGAGAACAGCGCGCTCGGTCATTTCTGCGATGCCTGCTTCAGCGGAGTCTATCCCACGGGCGACATCACGCCCGAGCTGCTGAAGAGCATAGAGCGGGATCGCCACCACGTCACGGACAGCCAGCTCGAACTGAACATCTAAGGCCGACATGGAGCGGATCATGGCCGAACTGTTCACTTTCCAAGCTTTTATCGCCCTCCTGACCCTGACCGCCCTGGAAGTGGTCCTGGGCGTCGACAACATCATCTTCATCTCCATCCTCGCCGGCCGGCTGCCCCGCGGAAAGCGGGAGCAGGCGCGGGTCATCGGCCTGGCCCTGGCCATGATCACCCGCATCGGGCTCCTCCTGTCCTTGACCTGGATCATGACCCTGACCCGGCCGCTTTTCCGCGCGGTGGGCGAGGAGTTCTCCGGCCGCGACCTCATCCTGCTCGCCGGCGGCCTGTTTCTCCTGGCCAAGAGCACCTCGGAAATCCATCACGCCCTGGAAGACGCCGGGATGAGGAAGCAAAAGACCTTGCGGGCCGGAACCTTCCTGGGAGTCGTCCTCCAGATCGCGGTCCTGGACATCATCTTTTCCCTGGACTCGGTCGTCACCGCCGTGGGTCTGGTCAAGCAGGTCCCGATCATGGTCGCGGCGATCGTCATCGCCGTGGGGGTCATGATCCTGTCGGTCAACGCCCTTTGCGGCTTCGTGGACCGCCATCCGACGATCAAGATGCTGGCCCTGAGTTTTCTTCTCCTCATCGGCGTGAGCCTGATCGCCGAGGGGCTCGACTTCCACATCCCCAAGGGTTACATCTATTTCGCCATGGCCTTTTCCGTGTGCGTCGAGATGCTGAACATGAAGGTCCGCGCCCGCCTGGCCGGACCGCCCGACAACGAAAGGAGCCCGTCATGACCGAAATTCCGGCCGCCGCGCCGAAGAAGAAAAACATGTTTTTCTCCTTCCCGACGACGTTCTGGATGGCCAACCTCATGGAGCTCTTCGAGCGGGGGGCCTACTACGGCATGAACGCCCTGCTGGCCGTCTACCTGACCGATGTTCTCGGTTTCGGCGAGCAGTCGGTGGGCGTCCTCCAGGGATTCGTCTACGCCCTGACCTACATCGGCCCGATCTTCGGCGGCGCCCTGGCCGAGCGTCTCGGCTACCAGAAGATGCTGCTCGTCGCCTTCTCGCTCCTTTCGCTGGGATACTTCGCCGCCGGAAATTTCGACACCTACGGCCTGGTCTTCGTCTCGCTCCTCGTCATGGCCACGGGCAGCGGCCTGTTCAAGCCGATCATCTCCGGGACGATCGCCCGCACGACGACCAAGGAGACGAGCGGCTTCGGGTTCGGGGTCTATTACTGGAGCATCAACCTCGGGGCCTTCATCGCCCCGCTCGTCATGAGCTGGCTCAAAGGCTTCAGCTACCGCTATGTTTTCTTCGCCGCCGCCTCCTGGTGCTTTCTGATGCTTCTCCCGGCCCTGTTCCTTTACAAGGACCCCGACCTGCCCAAGAGCACCAAGCGCATCGGACAGGTCCTCAGCGACGCGCTAAAGGTCCTGAGGGATTCCCGGTTCATGCTCATGATTTTCGTTTATTCCTGTTTCTGGATTCTCTATTTCCAGAATTTCGGCTCGGTGCTGTGGTACCTGCGCGACTTCATCGACCGCTCGCCCGTCGACCGCTTCATGGCCGGGCTGGGAATCTCCTTCCGCTTCGACGCCGAGCACGTCACGGTCATCAACGCCGGGACGATCATTCTGCTCGTCGTCTTCGTCAGCCGCATCGTCAAGAACCTCAAGCCCCTGCCGGTTATGACCGTCGGCGTGCTGTTCGGCGCCGGCGGATTTCTCATTCTGGCCCTGACCCGAAGCGCCGGGATGTTGGTCCTGGGCATCGCCGTCTTCTCCCTGGGCGAGATGACGGCCCATCCCAAGTATTACAGCTACATCGGCATCGTCGCGCCCAAGGACGGCGTGGCCGTTTACATGGGCTATGCCTTTCTCTACGGGGTCATCGGCAGCCTCATCGGCTCGAACTTCGGGGCCGTCCTCTACGAGCGGATGCTCACGCCCCTCGCCCCCCGGGCCGCCGAGGCTTTGAAGGCCGGGACGGCGCTTCCGCCGGACATCGTGGGAACGCTCAGGACTTTCTGGCTCATCTTCGCCGTCCTGGGCTTCGTCTGCGTCGTGGGCATGCTGCTCTACAACAAATTCTTCTCCGAGGACACGCCTCGAACCAACCGCCGCGCCTGGCGGATCATGCTCGGCGTTTATGGCCTTCTGGCCCTGGCCGGCCTCTACTTTTTCATCGAGTCGCTCTTCCTCACGCCCCAGGTCCAGGTGCGGACTCTCGTCCAGTCGCTCATCCTCCTCGGCCTGGGCGGCGGCGGACTGGCCATCAGCCGAAGCGGGAGGCCGGTCGATGACGCTGGCGTGAGCTGATCGTTCTCTTCAAGATCAATCAGCCCGCCTCGTCCCCGCCCGCGGAATGTCCGGCGGGCCGGACGGCCGCGGCCTCCTTTGAGGCGGGTATTGACGATGACGGTCAATGACGACATAATCTGTTCCGGTCAACAATCCGTTTCTCAAGCCCCGCTGGGGCAAAATCCAACCGGAGGGGAGGCGGTCGATGAGTCTTCATGGGGACGCCAAATGCGCCGCGGTATTCGGCCTCGCCCTGGCGATCTTGGCCGCTCGAGCTCCGCTCCGGTCCCAAGAAGACGCCCGGGACATCGTCAAGAAAATCGATGCCCTCTATCGTGCCGAAACGAGCCGGGCTCTGGTGGAAATGACCATCGTCACCCCGCATTGGGAGCGCACGCTCAAGATGCGGGTGTGGAGCATGGGGATGGACAGGACGTTCATCCGCATCCTCGAGCCCAAGAAGGAAAGCGGCATGGCCACTCTCCGGGTGGGAAACGAGATGTGGAATTTTCTGCCCCGTTCGAACCGGGTGATGAGAGTTCCGCCCTCGATGATGATGGGTTCCTGGATGGGATCGGATTTCACCAACGACGACCTGGTCAAGGAATACACCTTCCTCGATTCCTACACCTTCGAGATGATCCGCCCCGAGGACGCCGTCCCGGAAGAGCTCACCATCTCCTGCGTCCCCCGGGAAGGCCTGCCCATCGTCTGGGGACAGGTCGTCATCGCCGTCCGGGCTTCCGACCACATGCCCCTGCGGGAGAAAGCCTACGACGAGCGGGGCCGGCTGGCCCGGGAGATTCATTTCCGCGAAGTCCGAACCTTCGGCGGCCGCCGGATCCCCTCGGTCATGGAGCTCGTCCCCAAGACCAAGGAAGGGCATAAGACCGTGCTCCGGTATCTCGAAGCGGAATTCAACCTTCCCGTCGATGAGTCCGTTTTCACGCTCCGGAACCTGCGGACGAGGAGCCGGCCGTGATGATCCTGAGGATGGCTTTCCGGAACGTTCTTCGCCAGAAGAGGAGGTCCGTTCTCACCGGCCTGACCATTTTCGGCGGGTTCACCCTGGCCGTGATCTTCATCGGCTGGGCGGACGGAAGCTACAACAACATCATCGACGAATTCACGCGCAACCGCCTGGGCCACATCCAGATCCAGGAAAAAACCTATTTCGACCGGCCCTCCCTCTACAAAACCGTGGACGATCCGGAAGCCGTGAGCGGCGTCCTGGAGCGGATCCCGGGCGTGGAGTCCTGGTCTCCCCGGGTCGTCTCGGCCGCTCTGGCGGCCTCGGGAGATAAGAGCGCCGGCATCCAGATCATCGGCCTCGACCCGGAACGGGAGGCGAAAACCACCCGTTTCGACAGAAAAATCGTCCGCGGCCGGTTGATGGGCGGGCCGGGCTCCAAGGAGGCCGTCATCGGCCGGGGATTGGCCGACATCCTCAAAGCCGGGCCGGGCGACGAGCTGGCCCTGCTCACCCAGGCGGCGGACGGCTCGATCGCCGAAGACCTCTTTCGGGTCACGGGCGTTCTTTCCTCGGGCGACGACATGAGCGACCGGACTTCGGTCCACCTCAATCTGGAAGACGCGCAGGACCTGCTCGTTCTGGGCGACCGCGTCCACCAGATCGTGGTGACGGTCACATCCCTCGGCCGGGTTCCGGCCGTCGCCCGGGCGATCGACCGCGATCTTGACGACCCGTCGCTGCGGGCCGTGCCCTGGCAGGTTTTCGCCCGGTCCTTTTATGAAGCCATGCAGGCGGACAAAGCCGGCCTGTGGATCATGCTGGTCATCATCGTCGTCATCGTCGGCGTCGGCGTTCTGAACACCGTTCTCATGTCCGTCCTGGAGAGACGCCGGGAATACGGCCTTCTCAAGGCCGTGGGCACCAAGCCGCGCCAAGTCGTCCGGCTCGTCCTGCTCGAGGTCCTCCTCCTCAGCCTGACGGCGGTCTTCCTGGGCGCCCTGGTCGGACTGGGGGCCAACGCGTTCCTGGCCGAGCACGGAGTCAAATTCGCCGAAGGCCTGACCTACGGCGGGATGGAATTCGGCACGATGCGCTCGGAGGTCAACGCCCGCAGTTTCATCATTCCCCTGGTCACGGTCCTGGCCTCCGCCATTCTGGTCAGCCTCGTCCCCGCCCTCCAGGCCGGAAAGACGGACCCGGCCCGGACGATGCGTCTGCATTGAGGAAGGCCATGGGATTTTTTATCAAGCTCGCCTGGCGCAACATTTTCCGCAACAAAAGGCGAACGTTCATCGCCGGCGTCGCCATCGCCGTCGGATTGGCCTCGCTGATCTTTTGCGACGCCTTGATCAGGGGGATGAAGGACAACCTGATCCAGTCGGCTACGGCCTCCTTTCTGGGCGAAGGTCAGATCCACGCCCGGGGATTCCGGGAAACGCAGGACGCGGAGAAGACGGTGAACAACCTTCCGGCCGTCCTGGACGGCCTGAGATCCGAAAAGGACGTCGAACTCTTCACCCTTCGCACGATGAGCCTGGGCATGATCTCCTCGCCGGCCAATGTTTCCTCGGTCCTGTTCGTCGGCGTGGACCCCGAGACCGAGCGGCGCCTGTCCCGCGTGGACGACGTCCTGGCCGAGGGCGTCTATTTCCGTGACGGCGGCGAAAGGGACATGGTGCTCGGCAGCGATTTGGCCGAGCTTCTCGAGGTCGGGCTGGGAGACCGGGTGGTCGTCACCGTTTCCCGGGCCGGAAACGGCGATCTCGCCCAGGAGATGTTCCGCGTGTCGGGCATTTTTCGTTTCCACATCAAGGAAATGGACGGTTCTTTTGCCTTGGCCCGGATTGACAAGGCCCGGGAGATGCTCGGCCTGGACGGAGGCGCGCACGAGATCGCGCTGAAGTTCAGGGACAACCGCTTCGCCTCGGACCCGGAAAATCCTTTCTGGGACAAACACTCCCGGGCGGGCAACGAAGCCGTGAGTTGGACAGCTCTTCTCCCCGAATTGACCCGGGTCATGGACATGGTCTGGTTCGCCCTGGGATTCCTGGCCGTGATCCTCTTCGGCATCGTGGTCTTCGGCATCATCAACACCCTGTTCATGTCGCTTTACGAACGGATGTTCGAGTTCGGCGTCCTCCGGGCGGTGGGAACGCGTCCCTCCGGCGTCCGCAAGCTCATCGTCTGCGAGGCCGGGGCGCTGGCCGTATTGAGCATCGTCATGGGCTCGATCCTGGGCTTCGTCCTGACGTTCGTCCTGGCCAAGACGGGCATCGATTATCGGGGCATCGAGTTCGCCGGCACGGGCTTCAGCGAACTCCTCTATCCCGTCCTTCATGTCAGCCAGTTCATCATCTATCCGGCGGCGGTCTTCGTGTTCACCATTCTCGTCGGGCTCTATCCGGCCCGGGCGGCCGGGCGCCTGACCGTGGCCGACGCCCTCCGGAAAAGCCTATGAGGAGAGAGCCGATGGACAACCGTTCCTCCGACCTTATCGTCACCGAGAACCTGAGAAAGGATTACCGCGAGGACGACATCGTCGTCCCGGCCGTGCGCGGCGTCGACCTCGTCATCAAGGAACGGGAGTTCACCGCCCTGGTCGGACCCTCGGGCTCGGGAAAAACCACGCTCCTCAACATCATCTCCGGGCTGGACAGCCCGACGGAAGGCCGCGTCTGGCTCAAGGGCAAGCCGATCTCGGAAATGAAAGGCGCGGAGCTTTCGGACTTCCGCCGAGACCATATCGGGTTCGTCTTTCAGGCCTACAACCTCATTCCCGTTTTGAGCGCCGAGGAGAACATCGAGTACATCATGATGCTTCAGGGGGTGCCCAAGGGCGAGCGCCGGGAGCGGGTGCGCAAAATTCTCGGCGACGTGGGGCTAGAGGGGATGGGGCGAAGGCTGCCGCCCAAGCTTTCCGGAGGACAACAGCAGCGGGTGGCGATCGCCCGGGCCATGGTGTCCCGGCCGGGCCTCATCCTGGCCGACGAGCCCACGGCCAACCTGGATTCCGAGACCGGCGCGGCGCTTCTGGACATCATGAGGGAACTCAACGAGAAGACGGGGATGACGTTCCTCTTCTCCACCCATGACCGGATGGTCATGGACCGGGCCGACCGCATCATCACCCTCAAGGACGGCCGCGTGGCCCGGGACGAAACGAGGACCGGGAGTCCCATCCGGTGATGAAAACCTGCGCCGCCGTCCTGATAGCGGCCCTAGCCGCCCTTCCCCTCCGGGCGGGCGGCGGGGAGGAAGAGGAGGCTTTGTCCCTGGGCGGGTATGTCAAGAATTTTTCCCTGTTTATCGCCCCGGCTTCCCTCTACCGGGGCGGGGATGTGATTGAGGAACCCGACCTTGGCTCGGCGATCAACCGCCTGCGCCTGAAAGCCTTGGCCCGGATATCCTCCGCCCTGTCCCTGGAAGCCGAATACGATATCTCGGCCCGCATCCAAGACCCGCGGCTCTTTCAGGAGAACGGCCTGTTCATCGGCCTGAGCCCTCTCGAGTACAGAGTGGCCGATTTCAGGGAGCGGCTCGTCCCGGCTCCGGGAAAAGAGCCGCAGAGTTTCGGCCTTGGCCATAACCTGGACAGATTCGTCCTGACCGTCAATGCGGGCGTCGCCGACATCTTCCTCGGAAGGCAGGCCGTCGCCTGGGGAAACGGCCGGGTGGTCAATCCGACCGACGTCCTGGTCCCTTTCGCTTTCAATGAGCCGGACAAGGAGGAGAGAAGGGGCGTGGACGCCCTGCGGGTGCGCGTGCCGCTGGGCATGATGGACGAGATCGATCTCGGCGTCGCGGCCGGCCGAAGCTTCGAGGCCGGGAAAAACGCTTTCTTCCTCAGGCTGAAAACATACGCCCTCAAGACGGATGTGTCCCTCTTGACCCTGGCTTTCCGCCGGCATCTTCTGGTCGGCGTCGACCTGGCCCGTTCCCTGGGGGAGGCGGGCATCTGGTGCGAGGCGGCCTGGGTCCGCCCGCATGCCTTTCGTCGGGAGTCTGAGTCCCAAGAACCATCCGCGGATTATATCCGGCTGTCCGTCGGTCTGGACAGGAACCTAAGCCGCGTTCTCTACGGATTCGTGGAATACCACTTCAACGGCGCCGGCCGCCGCCGTCCCGAGGACTCGATGTCCCTGCTTCGCACTCCTGCCTACATCGACGGCTCGGTCTACCTTTTCGGACGGCATTACCTCGCCGTGGGTTCGGTCCTTCAGGTCATGCCCCTTGCGCCCCTAAGCTCGATCTTCCTGTTCAATCTCAATGACCGGTCTCTCATGCTCGCGCCCTCGCTCGAGTTCAACATCGCGGCAAACATCTACCTCGCCGCGGGCGGATATCTCGGACTGGGCAAGAAGCCCGAGCACATTCTGGGTCCCTTGGACATTCCGCCGCTGATGCTCCACTCCGAGTTCGGGGCCTACCCGGACGTCGTCTTCACCTCCTTCCGGGCTTATTTCTAGGACGTCGATGCCGCCGTCCGCATCCTCGATCCTTTCGATTAAAAGCGGTCCGCGTGACGAAGGAAGAGGATCAGCGCCGGCTGTCGTCCGGAAACATCATCATGGGAGGCAGGCGTCATCCCCCCGCCTTTCGGGCGCTATCGTAACCGCTAGGGGCGCCTCAGCAAAGCAAGGAATCGCCCGACCGACAGGGGCGCGCTGCCCTCGAAATGGTTGTTGAGGTTGAGGTAGGTCAGGACCTTGCGCCGCGCGTTGCGGCGGACGATGGCCGCCGCGGCCTTCAAGCCTTCCGGCTTCGGGGCGACGATCCTGTCCCAGATCTTGCCCGTCTCCTTCTCGATTTCCGCCCTGTCGCCTCCATGGAGCCGGACGATCTGGAAGGCCGCCGTGCGGGGGTCGGACTTCTCGAAGACCCGGCCGATGGGCGGCATGTAGTAGCCGTCGAGATAGACGAATCCAAGACCCCTCTCCTTCAGGAAATCGAAAAACGGCGGGACGATGTAGTTGGGATTCCGGATCTCGACCGCGTACTGGAATCCCCGAGGCGCGCGGTCCGCGAATTCGCCGAACCGCTCGATGAACGCCTGAAGGGAAGGCATCTTGTTCCGGTTCAAATATTCGAACTGAAACATGACCGGCCCGAGTTTTTTCCCCAGCGGCTCGAGCGTCTCCAGGAACCGCTCGAGCAGTTCGACGCTCAAAAAACGGCCGTTGGGTTTCCCGGTGACGGCCGCCGAGCCGGCCGGCTGCTTGGAGGTGAAATGGGTCAGGGTCAGAGCGTTGGGCGCCTTGACCGTGAACGTGAAATCCTCGGGGACGCTCCGGGCATAGAGCCTCACCGTCCGCGCCTCCGGCAGGCGCACGGTCCCCGGGAACAGGCTCCAGAACCACTGGTCGATTTCGACCGTGTCGAACACCCGGGCGTAATCGGCCAGGAAATCATCGGGCCGGTAGGCCTTGTCCCGGTCATAGACCAAGCCCTTCCAGGAGGGGTATTTCCAGGAGCAGGTGCCGATTTTCAGACAGGGGCGAAGCGTTTTCGGTAGCTCATCCGGCAGGAAAGGAAGGCGCGTCTCTGAGCGGCCGCTTCCTGTCTTCCGTCGCCTTTCGTTCACCTTTTCAGTATAGACCGGGCCTCACGTCTTCGTCGAGCGCCTGGAACAGCCCGCGGGATTTAAAATCCTCAACGGGACGGGAGGATCGTCCTGCGCGCCCGGAAGCGCGTTGTCCGGCTAACGGGCCTGATAAAACTCCGAAATGGCGGCCACGACAGAATCCTTCTGCGCGTCCGTAAGCTCGGGATATACCGGCAGGGACAGAACATCGCCGGCGGCCTTCTCCGACTCGGGGAAATCGCCCTTCTTGTAACCTAGGTCCTTGTAGCACTCCTGGAGGTGGAGGGGCACGGGATAATAGACGGCGGTCATGACGCCCTTTTCCTGGAGGAACGCTTTCAGACCTTCCCGATCCCTGACCCGTAGGGTGTACTGGTTGAAAATGTGATGATTCCGGTCTTCGCCGCGCTCATAGACCATGGCCGGCGGGACGACCAGGCCCTTTTTGACCAGGCCCGCCTCGTCCAGCCTCCGGGTGTAGTCCCGGGCGTTCTCCCGCCGCCTCGCCGACCAGTCGTCCAGATGACCGAGCTTGACGAGCAGGACCGCGGCCTGCAGGGCGTCGAGGCGGAAATTGCCGCCCACCTCGCGATGATGATACCGCTTATGTTCGCCGTGCGTGCGCAGCAGTCCGACGCGCTCGGCCAGGCCGGCGTCCGAGGTCACGACCATGCCCCCGTCGCCGAAGGCGCCCAGGTTTTTGGAGGGGAAGAAGGAAAAAATGCCCACCGCGCCCATGGCGCCCGCGCGCCGTCCTTTGTATGCGGCGCCGATCGACTGAGCCGCGTCTTCGACCACCGGCACGCCCCGGCGGCGGCAGGCGTCGAGGATGGGGTCCATGTCGGCGCACTGGCCGAAGAGATGGACGGGAATGACGGCTTTCGACTTCGGCGTCAACGCCTTCTCCAAGCGGGCGGGTTCCAGATTGAACGAGGCGGGCTCGATGTCGACGAACACCGGCCGCGCCCCCAGTCGGCTGATGACGCCCGCCGTGGAGAAAAAGGTGAAAGGCGTCGTCACGACCTCATCGCCCGCCCGGACGTCGATGGCCATGAGCGACGCCAGGAGGGCGTCCGTGCCGGAAGACACGCCCACGGCGAAGCGCGCGCCCGTATAAGCGGCCACCGCCCGCTCGAGCTCCTCGACTTTCGGTCCGAGGATGAAATATTGGGATTCGATGACCTCGTCGACGGCTTTTTTGACCTCGTCCCGGATGGAGGCGTACTGCGCCTTCAGATCCAGCAACGGCACGTTGATTCCGTTCATAACGATCTCTCCCGGATGTCAGGCGCCGCTCTCCCCGCGGGCCGCGTTTTGACAGCGCCACGACTCGAGCAGGTCGGCGAGCGTGCGGGGGAAGAGTATTTCGGCCGCCCAGCCCGTCTCGCGGCGCAGCTTGGAGCCGTCACCGGCAAGATACGGGATGTCGGTCTTGCGCAGCCGCGCCGGGTCCTGCCGGACCTTGACGAGCCGCGCCGACATGCTGATGAGCGCCTCCAGGCCCTCGCGCAGCGAAACCGTCCGGCCCGAGCAGACATTGTAGGTCTCGCCCCGGCGCCCTTTCTCCAGGAGAAGAACGTAGGCCCGGACGACGTCGCGCACGTCAGAATAATCGCGGCGCACGTCCAGGTTTCCGACCTCGAGGAGCGGCGGCGCTTCGCCGCGCTCGATGCGCGCCACCTGGGAGGCCCAGTCCGAAAAAACGAAATCGGCCGTCTGTCCGGGCCCGGTATGGGGAAAGGAACGGGCGACGACGACATCGAGCTTCTCGACCTCGACGTAGAACCGGCTGAGAAGCTCGCCGGCCACCTTGGTGAAGGAGTAGGGGTTGACGATCGAGGCGACATCCTCTTCCTTAAACGGCGTCGTCCGGTCGGCATGGACGCCGTACACGTCCGAGGAGCTGAGGAACAGGACCCGGGCGGACGGAGCGCGCTTCCGGACGGCCTCGAAGAGGTTGGACGTCCCGAGGAGGTTCGTCTCGATCGTCTCCCTCCGCCTCTCCCAGGAACGGCGGACGTTCGACACGGCGGCCAGGTGGAAGACCCAGTCGGGCGACGCCTCGCTCACGGCCCGCTCCGTGCCGTCCTCCAGGCGCAGGTCGATGTGGACGAGGTCGCGGTCGCCGCAGCCGGGATGGTCGGGAAAGCAGGTGCCGAAGACGCGGTCGCCCCGCTCCCGAAGCAGCCGGACGAGGTGCCGGCCGACGAATCCCGTCGCGCCGGTGACCAGGACACGGGCCATCGCCCCGGCCCCTAAACCCTTTCCCTCCAATAGTCGAGAAGGTCGCCGAGCGTCTTGTTGAAGGGGATCTCGGGCTTCCAGCCGGTGAGCTTCACAAACTTCGTGCAGTCGGGCTCGAGGATGGGCACGTCCGACGGCCGCAGCCGGGCGGGATCGAGTTCGACCTTGACTGTGACCTTGCTCAGGCCGAGCAGCCGGTCGAGCAGCTCCCGCATGGTGATGGCCTTGCCCGTGCCGAGGTTGTAGACTTCGCCTTCGACGCCCTTCTCCAGGCTGAGCCAGTAGGCCCGGACCATGTCCCGGACATCGGTGAAATCGCGCTTGGCCTCCAGGTTGCCGACGTGGAGGACGGGGGGCCGTTTGCCTTTCTCGACCTCGGCGATCTGCTTGGCGAAGGTCGATGTGACGAACACCTCGCCCCGCCGCGGCCCGGTGTGGTTGAAGCCGCGGGTGCGCACGACGCGCAGCCCATAGCTCTTATGGTACTGGTAGCCCAGCATGTCCTGGGCCACCTTGCTCACGGCGTAGGGGCTGAGCGGCCGCAGAGGGTTGGTCTCCTTCATCGGGACCTCGTCGGAGTTGACGTGGCCGTATTCCTCGCTCGATCCGGCGACCTGGATTTTCGGGTCGAGCTTGAGGTCGAGGACGGCCTCGAAGAGATTGACCTGGCCGATGGTGTTGATGGCCAGCGTCTCGGCCGGAAGGCGCCAGGAGGTGGGCACGAAGCTCTGGGCGGCGAGGTGGAAGATGTAGTCCGGCCGGATGGCGGCCAGGCTTTTTTTCAGGGACACGAAATCCTTGAGGTCGCCCTCGTGGAGATCGATCTTGTCCAGGATGCCCAGGACGTTGTCCATGCGGCTCCGCCAGCGGACCAGGCCGCTGACCTTGACCCCCGGGTGGCGGGTCAGGATGTGCTCGGCCAGGTGGCTTCCGGCGAAGCCGGTGATGCCCGTTATCAAGACGTTCATAGGTTCTCCTCGGAGAAGAATGCCCGGGCGCCGCCGGACCCCTCATCGCGGCCGCCGGCTGAGGGGGCATTGTAGTATGAAACGGGGGGAAAAAGAAAGCCGGCGGGCTCTTTTGGAGTGCGGCGGCACGACGCCGCTTTGGAGTGCGGTCGCATGAGACCGCTTTTTATGGCAGCGGCACGACGCCGCCCTCTAAAAAAGAACACCTCTTTGCAGCAGATCAGGCCGGAGGGGAGGGTCGAGGCGTCATGAGCGGTTTAGCCGCGAAGCGACGGGTTTCGAGGGAATTTCCGGCCGCCCTATCCGGAGACAGCCTCCTTTGGCCCTCCTGATTCCCCAGGCGGGCCGGGGAAGTTAATATTTATTTGACAAATTCGGAGCTGTCTCCGGAAGATGGAGGCCGGCCGGCCGCGCACAGCCCCCGGAGGGGGCGAATTGCCCGGCCGGTTCCGAGAAACCCGGAGATTCGCGGCGTGAAGAACCGCGGGGACGCCGAGGCCCTTCTCTCCGGCCTGATCTGTAGCCGAGCAGAGTTGTTTCTTCCCGTACGGTCGCATGAGATCGCCTTCAATATCGGCGTCCCGACACCGCTTTGCCGCAAAACCTGCCATTGCCGGCCGGCATGGGGGGCCGGAGCATTCGCCCCTGGCACGAAGGCGAGATTCGGCGGATAATGAGCCTCAGGCTTGCTGTAAAGAAATCGGCGTCCCAGGACGTATTGGAGAGTGACGGCCTCATGGAAGACCGAGAGCTCATTCGGGAATGTCTCGACGGCAAGGTCGAATCTTACAAGAAGATCATGACCAAATACGGAGGGTCGGCCATGGCCGCAGCCATGAACATGATGATGAACGTCCAGGACGCCGAGGACGCCTGCCAGGAGGCTTTCCTGCGCGCTTTCCGGAATCTCGGCCGATTCGATCCCGAGCGAAGCTTTAAAAACTGGTTTTTCGCCATTTTGTCCAACATCTGCCTGGACAATCTCCGCGGGAGGAAACGGAGGAAAAACCTCGTGAACAGGTTCATGAAAGAAGACGCCGCCGCCTCGGTCGTCCGCGACCGCGGCGCCTCATTGCCCGGCCGGGAGATCGACCCCCGGCTCCTGGCCCGTCTGGCGCCCAAGGAAAGGATGTGCCTTCACCTTTGGGCGCAGGAGGACTGCTCGCCCAAGGAGATCGCCTCGGTCCTGGGCTGCACCCGCAGCACGGCGAATGTTCACCTTCACCGGGCGCGCGTCAAACTCAAATCCGCCCTGAGGGAGGGAACTCATGCCTAACTGTCGCGCCCGGAGAGCCCTCATCGGGTTCGTTCCCCTGGCGTCTCTCCGCCACGCGCTCCTGGCCCGCCACCTGTCCCGGTGCGCGCGCTGCCGGGAAGAGCAGGCGGACATCGGGGAAGCGCGGTCCGCCACCTGGTCCAGGGCGGATTTCGAGGGTCGGCCCGATCTCTGGCCCCGGCTCCAAGCGGCCCTCCGCCGTCCGGAAGCTCCTGGGCACGCGCGCTTCGCGGCCCGCTGGCGATGGGCGGCCGCTTCGGCGGCGGCCGTCGGCCTGGCCGCCGCCGGACTCATCCTTCTCGATTTCGAAAAAAAGAACGGCCCCGCCCTCGCGCCGGGCCTGAAGATCGTCATCGAATCCCCCAGGATTTACAGTCAGCCTGCGCAGGCTTACATCTTTCAGACCCAAGACGAACACACGACTTTCGTCTGGGTGGAAAAACTACGGCAAGGAGAAGAGCCATGAAAATTCTCAAGACCGGAGCGCTCGTCCTCCTGGCGATCGCTCTTGCCGCTCCGGCCCTCCAGGCCGGGCCGCGTTTCGAACTCAAGCTGCGCGTCTATGAAGGCAGCCGCGAAACGGAGCTCACGCCTCCCGTCTTCGTCACGTCGTCCTACATCCAGCCGACGATCACCGCCAACCTGCACACCGAATTCGACCTGGAGAAGGAAACCGCCCAGGTGAAAAGAGTGTTCAACCTCAAGGACCTCAGGCTGCTGACCGAAGCGGTCCTCACCGCGGGCGGCGAAGGATCGGGATCCCCTTCCGACACGGCCCGGCACATCTTCCGCCTCAACGGAAACGCCTTTGAGATCGATGTCCGGCTCATCGAGGTTAAGCCCGCCGGGCGGTTCGTGGTCGTCTTCAACGAGATCGGGGGCGAAAAACGGGTGAACATCCTGACCACGGAGATGCTTCTCGTCGGCGGCCACACCGCCGTCCTGGGCTTCGAGGACAGGAAGGGCGCTCCCTATTTCTGCTCCTTTCATCTGAGCGGCCCTCCGGAAGCTCTGGCCGCGGCGCCCCCTCCGCCGCCTCCCCCGCCTCCGCCTCCGGCCGAGCTCAAGGAATTCGAGCAGGGGGCGATCAAGGCCTCCGGCGATATCAAACCGCCCCGCCTGGTCAAATCCGTCAATCCCGTCTATCCCGATGAAGCAAAGGAAAAAAAGCTCGAAGGTATTGTGGTGCTCAACGTCCGCATCGACACCCGGGGAAAAGTGTCCAAAGTCATGGTGCTCAAGAGCAAGCACGAGATTCTCAGCGACGCGGCCATGGAGGCGATCAAACAATGGCAATGGGAGCCCATCATTGTGGACGGCAAACCGAGGGACACCGTATTGACCGTGACGGTCAGATTCACCCTCGATCCTAATCCTCCGAAGCCGCCCCCTCCGCCAAAACCGCCCAAGCCGCCCGAGGAATTCTAGACCGCGACGCCTCCCGGCCGTCCAGGGCTCAGGCCCCCGCGAGAGATCTCCGGGGGCCTTTTTTTCGGCCCTTCAGCACTCCGGTCTCGGCACGCCCCAGGCCAAAAGATCCTTTCTTCGACGTCATAACTCCCGAACGGAACCGAGCATGGACATCCGAGCCGTTTTCGGTTGATAATGACGGGCAAGGAATCGACATGGACCGCAGAGTTCGAAAGCATCTCGATCACCTCACGGGAGAACATCGTCTCGGCGACGCGGGACAGCTTTTCTTCGCCCTTCTCTTCGCCGCCGTCTGGGGCGGCGACACGTTTTTCCTGCGCCTGACGATTCTTTTTCCCGACTCCCTTCCCGGGTTTGTCAGACTTCCCTTGGGCCTGATCGTCCTCGCCCTCGGATCGGTCCTGGCCGTGCGGGGGATGGCCCAGATCTTCGGCGACAAGGCGCCCGCTTTCGGCGTTGTCAGGACGGGAGTCTTCAAACTGATGCGGCATCCGATCTACCTGGCTGAGATTCTCGTTTACGTCGGCCTGCTGATCTTCAGCTTCTCTCTGGCGGCCGCCGCCGTCGCTGCGGCCGCAGCCGTTTTTCTCCATTTCATCTCCCGCCATGAGGAAAAACTTCTTCTCAAGCGGTTCGGCCGCGAATACGCCGAATACATGAACGACGTCCCTATGTGGGTCCCCCGGCTTCGAACGTAGGGCGAAATCATCCCTCGTTTTGACATCCGTTTCTCATCGATGTTATTTTACCCGCACAATCCATGTCCGGCCGAACGAAAGAATGCTTTCCCCTGGCCGATATCCTCGCCGGGGCGAAATTCATCTCACGGATCCCGTCCTTCGTCCGTCGCCCCATCACCTCCGCCGAGGCTTCAAGGACGCTTGCCGCCCGGCTAAGAAACAGAGAAGCCGATTTTCTCTACCTGGCGAAAAAAGGCGTCTATGAAAATCCGAAAAACCCCTTCCGGACGATGCTCGCCCTGGCCGGATGCGAGTACGGCGACTTGGTCGCGCTCGTCGAAAAGGACGGCCTGGAAAACGCTCTCCGGACGTTGTTTCGAAACGGAATCTACCTGACCGTCAACGAATTCAAAGGACGAGTCCCGGCTTTCAGGAGGGGGCGGTCGATCGACGTCGCGCCGGGCAGCCTTTCCAATCCCCTGTCCCAATCGCATCTGCGCCTCCACACGAGCGGCAGCGGCGGCCGGAGGACCTTCGTCCCCGTGGACGTGGCCTTCGTCCGGGAGCGGGCCGTGACCCTCCGCCTGCTCCTAGAAGCCCGGAAGGGCCTCGCCTGGCATCACGGCGTGTGGGGAGTGCCTGGCCACACGGATCTGGTCAGAATTCTTGAGCTTCGAGGCGCCGGGGCCGGCCGCATCAGCTGGTTCTCCCAGGTCAAGGCGGACGCCACCAGCCTCCACCCGCGCTATCGCTGGAGCATCCGCCTCATGCGCCGGGCCGCCTGGCTGGGGGGAGGCGCCTTGCCCCACCCGGTCCATGTCCCGTTAAGCGACCCGTCGCCCGTCGTCTTCTGGATGACCGCCGCCCTGAAATCAGGCCGGATACCCCACCTTGTCACCTGGGCCAGCTCGGCGGTGCGGATCTGCCGGACGGCGAAGGCCATGGGGGCCGACATCGCGGGCGCCCAATTTTCGGTCGGCGGGGAGCCCCTGACCGCCGCGCGCCTGGCGGCGATCCGGGAGAGCGGCGCCGCGGCCGTGTCCCGCTTCATGTCCGTCGAATGCGGCTACATCGGCTACGGCTGCCTCAACCCTGAAGCTCCGGACGATTGCCACTCTGTGAGCGATTTCACGGCCGTTATCCAGGCGGGGCCTGAGGGCGAGGACCGGGGACTGCCGCCCGAAGCCCTTCTCCTGACGTCCCTTCGCCCGGCATCGCCCTTCGTCTTTCTCAACGTCTCGCTGGGAGATCAAGCGCGGATAAAGCGCCGGTCCTGCGGCTGCCCTCTGGAGACGCTGGGCTGGACGGGCCATTTCAGCCTGATCCGCAGCTTCGAAAAGCTGACGAGCGGAGGGATGACGTTCCTGGACAGCGACCTCGTGCGCATCTTGGAAGACACGCTCCCCTCCCGCTTCGGGGGCGGCCCCCTCGATTATCAACTTGTCGAGGAGGAGTCGGATGAGGGAGCTCCCAGGTTGAATCTCCACGTCAGCCCCGAGGTCGGTCCCGTCGACGAGAGGGAAGTCGTCCGGTGTTTCCTCGAAGCGGTCGGCCGGGGCTCGGGCGCCGAGCGGGTGATGAGCCTTCAGTGGAAGAGCGCGGGGATCGTGACCGTCAAACGCGAACGGCCGAGGCCGTCCCAGACGGGAAAAATCCTCCATCTCCTGAAAACGTCAAAATAGCCGTTCCCCTCGGGCGGCGCTGCCGTCCGCGCCGGCCTCTTCGGCCCGCCTCAAGGCCCTTCCTTTTTTGACGAGCAGGAGACCGATCCAGGCTAAAATGAAGGACAGAGGGAACTTGACGACCGTCTGGCCGAGGATGACCGGCAGGAGCGGCTTGGACGAACCCCAGTAAGAGATCAGAACGAAAACAGCCGTGCCGGCCGCCCAGGAAATGAGGTTGGACACATTGGCCCTGAAAAAAAATCCGAGCTTGATCCTCTTCAATCGGTGAAAAATCGGTATGTCGATCAGCACATTCTGAACGAGAACATTGGCCTCCGAGGCGAGAAAAGTCCGGATGCTCAGCCCCAGCAGGCCGGCGTATCCGGCGGGCTCGATATAGGCCCGCAGCTTGAGAACGAGAGGAATGACGCCCGCGAAGAGGACGACCCGGATGAGAACGATGATGACCGCCAGGAATCGGGCGTCGTTCTTGCCCCACAACTCGTTGACCACGTCGAGGAGGCTGAAGGCCGCCAGGATGGTGAAGACGCCGGCCGTGAACTTCACGCCGAAAAGATCCACGACTTTCGTCCCCAGAATGGGAGAGATGACGACCAGCGAGGAATAAGCCATGACGATCAGGAGATAGAATCTTTTCATAAAACCGCGGGGAATCATAAAGCGGAGCGGAGAGCGGGTCAAGGCCATCCGACCCGAGCCGAGGGACGCCCGGCGGTTCCGAAGGGGAATCCGGATACTTTATGATATAATACGAAATTCAGGCAAGGAGTCAGAATCCCATGCCCATCATGAACACCAAGAAAAATCGGCGCCTGCTGGCCGCGGCCGTCGTCGTGCTGGCCGTCGCGGTCTTCCTGGTCCTGAACGCCCTGAAGAAGACGGAAGCCGACGCCTACGTCCTCGAACCCATCGATCTGAACTACACCATCCTGGCCAACTGCACCGTCGATTACCCCAAGCCCCTGGACATAACGTTCCTCCAAGAGGGCGTCGTCCGGAGGGTGGCGGTCGAAGACGGCGACTTCGCGGCCAAGGGCCGGGAGCTCGTCAGGCTCGACGATTTCGAGGCCCAACGCAACCTGACCATCAGCGCCGAAAACCTGCGCTCCGCGGAGCTCGCTCTCAAGAATGCCCGCGAGGAGGTCCTGCCCAACCTCCGGGAAAAGCTCAAGGAGTACGAGGTGAACCTCGAGCAGGCGCGGCTGATGCTGAAAAGATACACGGAGATCGAGTCCGCGGGCGGAATCTCGAAGGCCGAGCTCGAGAAAGCCGAGAAAGAATATCAACGCGCCCTTTCCCAGTACAACCAGCAGAAGCTCGAGCTCGATAACTTTTCCAAGAGCGGGCGTCTGGCCGACCTCGAAAGCCAGGTTTCGGCCGCCCGGGCCCGGCTTGAGCTGGCCGAAAGGAACCTGGAGAACACGCACCTCCTGGCCCCCTTCGACGGCACAATTCTCAAGGTCCACGTCCAGGCCGGAGAAAAGGTGACCCCGGCCGTCAAGGCGGTGACGATCAAGGAAAAGGCGAACTGGCAGCTCGTCCTGAACGTCGACCAGAAGGAACTGCCGTTCCTGAAACCCGGCCTCGAGGCCCTGGTCACCCTGGACGCCTACCCCGAAAAACGGATTCCGGGCGAAGTGTCCTACGTCTGCACCGAGGTCGACAAGGAAAGGAGCACCTGCGAGCTCCGGGTCGAGATCCTGGAGGACAAGCCTTTCATAAAGTCCGGCATGGCCGGCAAAGTCGAAATCCTGGCCGAGACCTACGAGGACGTGCTCGCCGTTCCCTCGCGTTTCGTGAAGCGGGACGAGGGAGGCGATTTCGTCTGGGTGTGGGACGGCCTCCGGGCCGAGCTCCGGAAGGCGGCGTTCCGGCCCGTGGGCGAGCGCTGGGTGATCCTCGACGCCCTCCCCGGCGGGGCCGTTCTTCTGGACGCCGACCTTCGGGCCTCGGCCGCGAAGCTCAAGCCGGGCCGCAAGATCCCGCCGACCGGGACCCGATGATCGTCCGGCCCTACGAAGCCCACATCGCCTTCAGGTTCCTGCTGAAGGGCAAAGGGCAGACCGTTCTTCTCCTGGCCGGCATCGCCGTCGGCGTGGCCGTCCAATTCTTCCTCTCCTCGCTTATCGGCGGGCTCCAGATCAGCCTGATCGAAAGCACGGTCGGGTCGGCGCCGCATATCTTCGTCCTTCCCCCCGATTCCCTCCCCACGAGCGTGCTGGCCGAGGAGGGGCAGGCCGTCGATTCCCGGCGCGTTCCCGTTCTCGAAGGCCGGGAGATTTTGTCCTGGCGGCCGTACGTCGATTTCCTCAAGGGCGTCCCCGAGGTGACGGCCGTCTCGCCGGTCGTCTCGGGACAGGGATTCATCGAGCGGGGCGGCGGGTCGACGAGCGTGGCCCTCAAAGGCGTTCTGCCCGAGGAGGGCTCCAAGGTTTACCGCTTCGACCGGAACCTCCGGGCCGGCCGGGTCGAGATGACCGGCGACGAGGCGGTCGTCGGCCGGGCCGTCGCCGAAAAGCTCCAGCTCGCTTTGGGAGACAGGTTTTTCGTCCGGTCGGACCGGGGTACGGGCGGCTTCTTCGCCGTTTCCGGCATCGTGGACCTGGGCTCGGACCAGGCCAACGCCGTCGTTTTTCTGTCGCTCGAGAGGGCCCGGAGCTTCCTGGGCTTCATCGGCGTCAGCGCCGTCGAGGTCAAAGTCCGGGACGTGTTCCGGGCCGAAGCTCTGGCCGCCTCCTTCCGCCCGGAGTTCTCCCGGGTCAAGTTCGAGTCCTGGCAGGAAAGGAACAGGGAGCTCCTGACCGCCCTCAGGTCCCAGAGCGGCTCATCGGGGGTCATCCAGTTCTTCGTCCTGTTCGCCATTTCGCTCGGCATCGCCAGCGTGCTGGGCATCGCCGCCGTCCAGAAATCGAGGCAGCTCGGAATCCTCAAGGCCATGGGCGTGGACAACCGCGGCGCGGCCCGCATCTTCCTCCTCCAGGGCCTGACCCTCGGCCTCGGGGGCTCGCTTCTCGGGATCGGATTCGGCTACGCCCTGGGGGTGGCTTTCCTGAAATTCTTCGGCACGGGGGCGTTCGGCCTCCAGCTCGAGGCCTTCAACCTCATCACCCCGGCCGTGCTGGCCGTCGCGGGCTCGGCCCTGGCGTCGCTGATCCCCGCGAGGCGGGCGTCCCGGCTCTCGCCCATCGAGGTCATCCGAAATGGCTGACATCATCGCCGCCCGAAATCTTTTCAAGAGCTTCGGGGAGGTCGTCCGGACCGAAATCCTTCACGACATCACCGTCTCCTTCGCGCGGGGCGCCCTCACGGCGATCATCGGCCCTTCGGGCTCGGGGAAAACGACGCTGCTCAACATTTTGAGCCTCCTCGAAAGCCCGACCTCGGGCCGGTTGACGATAGACGGCCGGGACTTCTCGACGGTCGACGTCAACGCCGCCTCGGCCTTCCGGAACGAGAACATCGGCTTCATCTTCCAGTTCCACTACCTTCTTCCGGAATTCACCGTCCTGGAGAACGTCCTCCTCCCCTACTGGATCGGCCGGGGCCGGCCGCCGGCGGCCATGGCCGACAAGGCCCGGGCCCTGATGAAGGAGATCGACATCCTCCCCATCCAAGACAAATATCTCAATCAGATCTCGGGCGGCGAGCAGCAGCGGGTGGCCATCGCCCGGGCCCTGGTCAACGAGCCCAAGATCGTCTTCGCCGACGAGCCGACCGGCAACCTCGACCGGGAAACGGGATTCGCCGCCCTCGAGGTCATGAGCCGTATGGTCCGGGAGCTCGGAACGACGCTCATCATGGTCACTCATGACCGGGAAATCGCCCTGCGGGCGGACAGGATCCTGGAGCTCGTCGACGGCCGCATCTGCAAGTCCTTCACGGTCAAGGAGAAAGGAAAGGACGGGGCGCGCGAGCTCCTCGAGGACCGCAGCTGCGAGATCGATTGAGGCGGGAAGTTTCCTCCTCCGGCCGGACTCAATTGGAGGACAAACTCCTGCTTGAAGAACTCACCGGCTACTCCGAATACGCCCGAAAAGTGCCCTTTCGACTCATCCCGTATGTCTGATAATGATCGCCCCATAAAGGGAAAACAGGACCGTATTACTGCTTATATTGGGCTTGAGAAAACGCTTTATAGGCGATGCTCTTCTCCTTGATCTTCCGCCACCAGGCGGGGTTGTCGCGATACCAGAGGACGGTGCGGCGGAGGGCATCGTCGAAGCGCGCCTCGGGGCGCCATCCGAGGCGGCGGAGCTTGCGGCAGTCCAGGGCGTAGCGCCAGTCGTGGCCCAGGCGGTCCGGGACGAAGCGGATGAGGCTCCGCGGCCTGCCCAAGGCGTCGAGGATGGCGCGGGCGACGTCGATATTCCGCTCTTCGTTCCCCGCCCCGGCGTTGTAGGCCTCGCCCGGGACGCCGCGCAGAATGACGGCCTCCACGGCCCGGCAGCAGTCCTCGACGTACAGCCAGTCGCGGACGTTCCGGCCCCGTCCGTAGAGGGGCAGGGGTTTTTCCTCCAGAGCGTTCGTGACGAAGAGGGGTATGAATTTTTCCGGATACTGGAAGGGGCCGAAGTTGTTCGACGGCCGGACGATGAGCACCGGCAGACCGTAGGTCACGTGGTAGGCGAAGGCCAGGCGGTCGGCGCCCGCCTTGGAGGCGGCGTAGGGCGAGGAGGGATTGAAGGGATCGTCCTCGCGGAAAAACCCCGCCCGGCGGCTGCCGTAGACTTCGTCCGTCGAGACATGGAGGAAAAACTCGATTCCCGGCGCGCGCCGCGCGGCCTCGAGAAGGGTGAACGTCCCGTGGACGTCGGTCAGGACGAACTCCCCGGCGTCGAGGATCGAGCGGTCGACGTGCGTCTCGGCGGCGAAGTGGACGACGCCCCGGACGCCCTTGAGCAGGCGCGCGACGAGCTCCCGGTCCCGGATGTCGCCTTTGACGAACGTGTAGCGGGGACCCCGTTCGACGTCGCGCAGGTTGTCCCGATTGCCGGCGTAGGTCAGCTTGTCGAGGTTGACGAGGCGCGTCCGCCGATGGCGCCGTAGCATGAAGCGGATGAAGTTGCTGCCGATGAAGCCCGCACCGCCCGTGACGAGCAGGGTCTTGCCTCCCAGCGTCCGCGCGCTCCCGCTCCGGCTCTTCGCCTCAGCCATCCTTGCGCGTCCAGTCGTAGGGAACGCCGCCCTGGTGCGGATCGAGGCGGTGTTCGTCGGGCTGCTTGTAGTCGTAGACGTTGGTCGGGACGTTGACGACCAGCGCTTCCTCCGGGCTCACGCACTTCCAGCCGTGGAGAACGTGGGCGGGGACCTGGACGAGGAGCGGATTGTGGGGCCCCATGAAAAACTCGTTGATTTCGCTGAAGGTCGGGGACTCGGGCCGGCCGTCGTAAAGGACGAGTTTGATCATGCCCTGGACGCAGCAGATGTTGTCGCTCTGGTGCTTGTGCATGTGCCAGGCCTTGACCACGCCGGGATAGGTCGTGCTCATGTAGACCTGGCCGAACTCCTGGAAGATCGCGTCGTCGCGGCGCAGGATCTCCATCAGGCGGCCCCTCTCGTCGGGAATGACCCGAAGCGTCTTGGTCTTCACGCCGGCGATCATGCTTCCCTCCTCTCCGACCTCTATTTGATGCCGATCTCGCCCTTGTCGCCCACGACGAACCGGTAGACGGAGGGCTTGGGCGGGCATTTGTAGATCCGGACGTCCCGGCCGATGAGACTCTCGTCCACGCGGCTCCCGATGTCCAGGATTTCGCTGCCTTCGAGGACGATGCTGTGCTCGATCTCGGTCCGCACGATGCGGCACCGGCTCTGGACCGAGGTGAAGGGGCCGATATAGGCTTCGACGATCTCGGTGTCCCGGCCGATGATGGCCGGTCCGCGGATCGTGCTCGAACGGACGACGACGCCCTTCTCCAGGACCACGGCGCCGCTGACCCGGGAGTCGGCGTCCACATCGCCCTCAATCCGCCCCTCGAGGCCCTCGAGGATGAGGCGGTTGGCCTCCAGGATATCCTCGATCTTGCCCGTGTCCTTCCACCAGCCGGTGACGAGGTGGGGGTGGACCTCGAAGCCGCGCTCGACCAGGAACTGGATGGCGTCCGTGATCTCGAGCTCGTTGCGCCACGACGGCTTGATGGCCTTGGCCGCTTCGAAGATGTGCTCGTCGAAGAGATAGACGCCCACCAAGGCCAGGTTGGACTTCGGATCCTTCGGTTTCTCCACGAGGCGCACGACGCGGCCGTCGCTGAGCTCGGCCACGCCGAACATCGCGGGATTCGGGACCTCGGTCAGGAGAATCAGGGCGTTCGGCTTGCGCCGCTCGAACTCCCCGACCAGGGAGGCGACGCCGCTCTTGAGGATGTTGTCGCCCAGGTACATGACGAACGGCTCGCGGCCCAAGAAAGGCTCGGCCACCAGGACGGCGTGGGCCAGGCCCAGCGGCTCAGGCTGGTCGATGTAGGTCACCCGGACGCCGGCGCCGAATCGATTTCCGTCGCCCACGGCGCCGCGGATTTCCTCCCGGGTGTCGCCGACGATGATGCCGATGTCGCGGATTCCGGCCTCGACCAGAGCCTCGATGCCGTAGAACAGCACGGGTTTGTTGGCCACGGGCACGAGCTGTTTGGATTGAGTGAAGGTCAGCGGCCGGAGCCGGGTCCCTTTGCCTCCGCTGAGGATCAATCCTTTCATCGCTCCGCCTCGCTCCTCGCTCTCACAGCCTGGGGTTGGCCAGGAATCCCTCGCTGCCGCCGATGCCCCCCAGCGTCACCCGGATGACGGGCACGATTTCCGAGCGGTATTGAAAATACATGAACCCGGCGTAGATGACAAGACACTGGTAGTCGTACTTGAGCTGGAGGGTCATGTGCTGCAGCTCCTTCTGGAGAAGGTTGACGTTGACCTCGGCCTGAGCCTCGAGCCCGAGGCGCGGGAACCTGAACCGGCCGGTGAGGTTGGCCTGGTGGCGGTCCCACCACGGCTCGTCCTGCCAGACGCTGACGCTCTTGAACCAGTTGAGGCTGAGGAAAAAATCGTCCCGGCGCGAGCCCAGGGCGGCTCCCAGGCGCAGCGCGGAGAACGTCCGGTGGTAGGGGTTGAAGCCGGCCGAAACATCGAGGCTGAATTTTGCGGCCGGGAAATAGCGCATGTAGCTCGAGATTTCGGAGAAGCGGGGGGTGCGGCCATCGAAGAGGTAGCCGCCGAGAGGGCTCTGCTCGGGCGAGAGGTAGTAGACCTGGGCCAGGCCGAAGGTAAACCGTTCCCTCGGCATCTCGCCCTCCTTGACCAGGACGTGGCTCGTCAGCCCGTAGGTCAGCTGATGATAGCGGAAGAAACCGCGGGCGGTGACGATCCGCTCCGAGCCCGTCGTCGGGCTGTCGTAGCGGTAGCTCACCGTGGGCTCGATGATGTGCTTAACCCGGGCCGAGCCGTCCTTTCCCCGGAACACCCGGAAAAAGACCGGGCCGGTGAGGTCGAGGCTGAAGACGGCGTTGCGGCTGAAGAAAGGCTCGTCGACGATGACGCTCTGGCCGGGATTTTCCGGGTCGGGAACGAGGCTCTGCCAGTAGTAATTGAGGTTGAGGGCCGCGGCGGCGGTGGCCGTCAGCCAGGGAATCGAGGAGAAGGGGAGGCTCAGGACGGGCGAGAACGAAAAGCTCTGGAGCCTCTTCTCCAGGCCGGCGTCGAACTCGTCGTCCCAGCCGTAGCGCCAGCGGCT